>Ga0302140_10002027_pt1 | contig 26407 bp, 31 predicted proteins | sample I_Bog_E1_1_FD_202095 | JGI IMG/M metagenome (GOLD analysis project Ga0302140, IMG submission 202095) | Peat permafrost microbial communities from Stordalen Mire near Abisko, Sweden - I_Bog_E1_1 | ecosystem: Environmental > Terrestrial > Soil > Wetlands > Peat | place: Sweden: Abisko, Stordalen... | reverse complement strand
ATTTACAAAGTTCCGAAGGGGGCGTCGTCATGAAGAAGCTGATTAGCTCCGACGAAGCGGTTCCGGTTTCCCGGCAGCCGACCGCTCCTTGTTCCGATTGCCCGTTCCGCGTGGACGCGCTTCCCGGCTGGCTTGGCGGCAGTTCACCACAGGATTTCGTTGAGATTGCTTTGAGCGATGTGCCCTATGCTTGCCATGCCTTACTGGGCGCTCAATGCGCTGGGCTGGCGATCTTCCGGGCGAACATCAGTAAGATTCCGCGCGACCGGGCCGTCTTGAGACTGGCGGCGAACAAGAAGACGGTGTTTGCCAATGTGAACGGTTTTCTTGCTTACCACCAGCAACGAATAAAATAGACACGCTTGCCATTGAAGCGCCTTGGGTGCTTCAGGCCGCGCTCTTTGAAGTGAAGGTGCTGCCGCCTGTGTGGGAAGTGAAAAATAAAACTAAATCTCTTGAGAAAATATCCCACCGCCGCTGACTACCTATTTTTAAGAGCCGAGCGCTCTTGAAAAGAAGGGTGATTCTTCGGCGGAAAGTACGGCACTGTCAGTTTTACTAGTGCGAATTGTTTTTGCCGGGGAGCACTAGCACTCTGGAGCCAACGAATGGCCCTGATGCTAAGTCCCGCTGTGGACCACCCAAACCTGAGTGCTGCCGCGCCCTCATCAACAAACGAGGTCTAAACAAATGAAAACCCAAGGTAAAGACACACCCATAAACCGCAAGTCAAAAGCGCAATATCGCCAGATGATCATTGACAGGGTGCCGCCAGCCGCCCAATTAAACAAGGTATTGTCACAATTACCTCACAGTGGTCTGTACCCGGAATCCAGCATGATTTTTGAGTTGCAGATGACCGACCAAAACAAACAAGTGTTTGGCAACGCCAATAAACTATTGCCCTCGCTCCGGCCTAAAGATCAAAGATCTATAGCCGACTACCTCCTGTCAGACCCAGAATCCGCCCCCTGTAACACTAAGGGGATTGGCATCTCACAGGATGGGGTGATTGTGTACGGGGGAGAATACATTACAGCGCTTCTTACGGCCCCTGAAGATGTAATTGTCCATATACCCATCCAAGTCAACATCCCCACTCAAAACTATCGCGATACCGCGATCCTGAACGGCTGCGTCACCCGTCGCGACCTAGCCGAAGTGACAGGTAATCGCGAGGAGATCGTCGCCGCCATATCGCAGTACAACAACGCGACTAAGGACCTTGGCCACAAAGTGAACTATAGGTATAACGGTACCGATATCTCCCACTTATACCTCAAACTACCAAACGTCACTGATTATGCATTTGATGTGGTCAGTCAGCATTTCTTTCATTATTTCGAGACCGAAAGCGGCCACCAAAAGCGTGAGCTATCTGACCACACCACGTCCAATTTTAAGCTGGATAAACTTCCGGCGATGATCGCGCTGGCGATGATCCTCCGCCAAACGCTCCCCATAGATAAACACGATTACGGGACGCAAATAATCAAGGGACTACTAGGTACGCTCGAACACCCAAAGGAGAAATACGTCCGCTTGGTAGCGCCGGTCGTTAACCCCCTGGAAAAAGCGCGGAGGTATTTTGTTGAGACGTTCCAGGCGCAGAAGTACTTGGACGGAGTCACGCGTGACAACAACCGGCCAAGCGCATTTCTGATCGAGTGTTTGGAGATGGCGGTTGCCTTTGTCGTATGGGCCCAAACAGGTAAAGATCCCATGGAATACACACATCACGCGCCAATTAACCCCTTTACGAAAACGGGTCGTAAATACATACATGACATGCCTAAGTTTATCCGGACGAAGCGGACTGACCACGAGTTGGTTCAGCGGCTACGGATACAACTGTTAGCGGCGTATCTGAATTGCGATGTCGCAGACCTCCACGCCAAACAGTTTCAATTGGACAAGAGGGACGTTCCCTATTCACCAAACTCGAATGGGCCGAACTACCGGGCATACTCAAGCCTATAAGACAACCATGGCTTCTTCCCGAAAGTAACTTTATGGGATCGGTGTCTAGTGGATCGACGGCTACCGCCCAGGTAGCTGAGGTAGGGCAAGCGCGTTGTGAGACCATGCTTGCCCTGTTCCGCCCGTGTCTCAAACAACTAGAGAAGTATTTAACGGACGCAAACGTTAATTTCCATTTTGAATGTGAATTGGATGTGGACGCCATCGGTGCGGACGTGCGGCAACTCGACTGGATGGAGGTAATCAACTCTGCCTATGATCGCGACAATCACGGACTATGGCATGAAGCTACCATCAAGAATATTGCTGATGTCCTGATCGACGCGCTCAGCATTAAGTTTAACCATAATCTTGCCCAAGTACAGGTATTAAAACAAGAAACACAATCAGGCAAGTCGGCTGTAGAGCAAGCGTTGATGATCCTAATTCCGGCTCTTGATTATTGTGTCACTGGGCAGACAACATACCCCCTTATGATTCTCCCCCCCTTCACACAACATGGAGAAGTAATGATAAGAGAATTGACCTTTTGGGCCGCGCTGCTTTCAACGGTTTCGGTCAGCTACAACGGCTCTCAGTTGAAGCCGCTGAAAATGCTTCACGATTACGCGAACATTTGTGGCGACAGCGACAGGGACAAGAAGCGCCCTACGTATTGCAAAGATGGAATTATCATCCGCACGCACGCTCGTTTCGACAAAGCACTCCAAGGTAACCTGAGGAAGCGGCAAGCTCTCGGCTGTCAGCGCGTGTTTGTGATGGTGGATGAATGTCATCGTGGGAGCGGAGAGGGCCAGATATACCCCGAAATCCTCAAGGCTTTGCGAGAGGAACAGTACTTACTCCGAACCCTGTTGGTCAGTGCCACGCCGACCGAGTGCCAAGCGCTTGAGGTGCGTTCTCTCATAAAGGAGACTAAAGGTACAGTCGGCGACGGTTACCGATATTTCGATGGAGCCAGCGGCGGACATATCATTGCAAACGGAGAATCACTTCCACTTCGACTTGAGGTTCATAGCGACTACTTTGAAGACCGTTACGGGCTTACTCTGTCATTGGACCCGGCAGCATATGAAAAGGAGGTTCGTTTTCGTGATAAGCACTTGGCGGACGTGGTGGCCGCCGACCTCGCGCTCATTCAAGACCATCGCCACATCTTAAACCGATTCCCTAACATCAAGGCGGCTACTTCTGTCCATGACGTTTTGAAAGAGCGTATCCCTGAAGGGGTGACATTGATTCCGTTGTACGGCAAACTCGACAAACAATACTTGGTGAGTAAGGATGGAGTAAAGTATGGAACAATTGCCGAGTGTGTCGATGACTACCTCACTTCAGCTAAAGTCATCTTACTTGTTGTAGACCGCTGCCAGATGTCCCATCGCTATTCCGCCGCGCTAGAGGTGGCAATCGACTTTCGCCCCGTATCGTCACGGGATGAAACTGTGAAACAGGGCCTAGGAGGTCGAATGACCGGATACAATAACGACCCACTCTTACTTCTTTCCGATTCTTCCTTCAGCGTACATTCCGCGATTCAGCAACGCGGCCAGTCTGTTGGCGCAGGCCGTAAATCATCTGGGCGAACACAGTATGCCCTTACTGATGAGTTCTTTCATTCTAAACGAAAGGAAACTAGTGAACTTTGGTGGCAGGATTATCACGACGTGCCGCTCATGCAATCGCTGCAACGGGACATAACCGACTGTTTGAGAAAGCAAGGCACCCAAGCGCGTCAGAATGACAGCGGCCAACTGTCGCGCCTGAACGATGAGATCCTCACCTCTGAAATTCGGGATCAACTGTCGATCCTACTTAATGTGGAAATCGCACATGTAGGTGCAGCCACGGTCGCTAATTCGGTTGCGCCTACCGGTGAAGGCGGCTGGAGTTTTCGTTTTGCCACTAAAGAGACCTTCATCTTGACCGAAAAGACGCCTAGAACAAAGAATGTTGATTTCAATGGTACGCTCGTGAGTCGCGGCTCCCTAATCTGGACGTTTGATAATGCCGATCAAACCGAGTTGGTTGCCGGTGAGTCCATGACCGTGAGGGAGTTGTACCGTTTGTGCCGGATGCCGTGTAACGCCGCTCGTCGCAAGGCCATCTTCCCTGATCGGTTATCGGATAGCGCGTTCTCTGATGCCGAACTTCAATCGCGATTTCCTTCGCTCAGTCCACCTCATATGATCTGTGTCGGCATCACACTTCCACTTAGAAAAGACCCTAATATTGTTGAGCCGGAATATGGGCCGGAATATGAACATGCAGATATTGTTATCAGCAAGGCACGGCCACCATCCTTCCTCCCGGACTTCGCCGCCGCCGCTGTAAAGAGTCATGGGTTGCATATTGTGAGAAGCATATGCGCGTGACACGAGTGAAGCGGAAGACGGCAGGATTGCTTAATTGACAAATAATGTTTGCATTCGCTGCAACCTTTCTGCTAGACTGGTCGTCTGAGTATTTAGATGCGTTTCCTATTATCCAGTTCGTTGTGTCTGTCATCCCTCGGTTATTCACTGAGCGGCGTGGCTTCGCGTGCTGGAGATGGTATGGGTAGATAAAGAAACCCCAAAGCATCAAAGGTTTACGAAGCCCACCGACGAAAGTCTGGTGGGCTTTTTGTTTGTGCGGGCGTGGTGGAACGGCATACACGGCGGCTTCAAATCCCGCTGCCTGTAAGAAAGGCGTAAGGGTTCAAGTCCCTTCGTCCGCACCAGAGTTGTTGACATGGATCAGTGGCAGAGTGGATGATTGCGTTTGGCTGTAACCCAAATTCTCCTAACGGGGACGCGGTGGTTCGAATCCATCCTGATCCACCATTTTTATTGGCCCAGAACCCAATCGGTTAGGGGACGGCCTGCAAAGCCGTCGATGGTAGGTTCAATTCCTATCTGGGCCTCCAGTTTTACGCGCCGGTGACGGGAACTGGCATACCTCATTGGTCGAGAGCCAATGGTCTACAGGTTCAACTCCTGTTCGGCGCACCATAGTTTTGTTGATTTGCCAGCGTGGTGGAATGCATACACAGCAGCCTTAGAAGCTGCCGCCCGCAAGGGATTAAGGGTCCAAGTCCCTTCGCTGGTACCAAGTTTGCGGCTGTGATGGAATTGGTAGACAGCGGGAGCTTAAACCTCCCGGCTTGAAGGAGCGTGCGCGTTCGATCCGCGCCAGCCGCACCAACAAAGTTTAGAACAAACAAGCGGCTTGACGGTCTAGCCGGGTATTAACCGGTATGCCTACTCAAGCAAGTTTGTTTTTTCAGTGGAAAGCTATCAACAATGGCCGAAGACGACGCGGGGAGACGCGGTTTAGAGGGCAGGCGATGGCGGAGGAGGCATACCTTGCTCAGGCCACCAAGCAAGAAGGAAAGTGTGCGATTTGCAAAACATGGGTCGGCCCCGGCCCCCTTCTGTGTATCGATCATGATCATGCATCGGGTCAAGTGAGGGAGCTTCTGTGTCGGAAGTGTAATACCGGTATCGGGATGCTTCAGGAGTCCGTTGTCGTTCTTCAAGCGGCTGTTAAATATTTACGGAGACATGGCAGAGTGGAATTGCGGCGCACTGCTAATGCGTAACACCCCCGAAAAGGTGTCCCAAGTTCGAATCTTGGTGTCTCCGCCAGAGTTTGTTTACCGAAGGATTGGGCATGGGCAAGCCCACTCGCTTGGAAAGCGGACGTTCCGGCCACAAGCCGGACTTGTGGGTCCGACTCCCACTTCTTCGGCCACGATGGGGTGGCAGAGTCCGCTTTATTGCACTGGTCCCGAAAACCAGCGTGTCCGGTAGCCCCGGCACCGGGGGTTGGAATCCCCCTCCCATCGCCACTTTTAGAGGGCTGGCAGAGTCCGGCTTAATGCACCTGCCTTGAAAGCGGGCAAGCCCGCAAGGGCTTCGCGGGTTCAAATCCCGCGCCCTCTTCCAGTAAACCAACTTCCGAATCCCTTGGGTATGAAAACTATCGCCTTTGCTCTCTTTCTCCTATTTGGTTCTGCCACAGTCATTCCAGCAGCGCCGTTTCAGCACCATCACCATCGGCACCACCATCATCACTATCGCCACCATCGGTAAGCGATAAACCAACTTCCGATCCCCTTGGTATGAAAACTATCACTCTATCTCTCTTTCTTCTATTCAGTTCCGCCGCGCTCTCCCCGGCCCAGATTGGACACGACGCAGCGGCGGTTGCAAAAGACACCGGCAAGGACGTCGAGAAGTTGGGTAAAGTGACCGTCAAAGGCACTGAGAAGGGCGTCCATTCGCTGGCGAAGGTGTCCGCAAAGGGAGCCAACAAAGTGGCGTCCAAGACGAAGACCAAGCCTTTCAGGAAGCACCACCATAAGAAGATTGTGCCAAAGACACACAAGAAGGTCGTCTCAAAGACGCCGCCACCGGCAAAGAAGTAAAGCTGGCGTGCCGGTTAGCCTGAATCCGGCTCTAGGAGCTTGGGGTGGTTATCGGCTTGAGGCCCCTTTTTCAAGGCTTGCGGTCGGCACCCAAGTTGCCGACTGCCTCATCCGTTTCGGCTCTACCGCGAGTTAGTCCGAAATTTCCGGGGGAATTAACGGGATCGCGGCCCTTCCCCAGGATCGTTCGCGTGTGCTATATCCACGCCGACGCCAGCGTTTATATAATAACTCTTTCAGACGCCGTTCGCGCGGGTATTCATTTAGGTGCAGCGTCAGAACGATGGCCGTTTCGTGAAAGGTCAATCTGCCAGTCCGGCGACTCAGTTTAAGCCAGGGCAACAAAATTGGCGTCCCACCAAACCTTACCACGACCGGGACTGGTTGAATCATGAATACTCTCTCAAACGACAAAGTATGGCCAATATCGCGTCACAGTTCAGGGTTACAGAAGCCGCAGTGCGCTATTGGTTAGTCAAACATAAGATCCCCACAAGGTGTACATCAGAAGTCAGGGCACTTAAAAGGTGGGGCGCGTCAGGTGTTAAGAATCCAATGTATGGCAAGCGTGGTTTACTTTCTAGCACATGGAGGGGCGGTCACACACCGCTTCGACAAGCACTTTACGCTTCGTCTGAGTGGAAACACGTCGCCCGCTTAGTTCGTCGCAGAGATAAAGCGTGTCGCCTATGTTTATCTACCGAAGCAACTGAAATTCATCATATTATACCTTTTTGCAGGGAGCCTAATCTTGCAATGGTTTTGAGTAACCTTATTCTTCTTTGTAGAAAATGTCATCGCAAAATGATTAGGCGGGAGCACCTTTGGGAAAAAGAGTTGTTTGCGTTGATTCAAGTCGTCTCTATTGAGAGTGGTGTGGGTATTAGTCAAAGTGCAACCTAATTTAGAAATCCGCTGCGGGGACGCACTCACGTTGTTGAGCCAGATCCCATCCGATAGTGTTAACTGTGTGGTAACGTCCCCCCCTTACTACGGGCTCCGGAACTACGCGGTGGCCGGACAAATCGGTTTGGAAGAGACGCCGGAAGCGTACGTCGCTAAGCTGGTAGAAGTCTTCCGCGAAGTGCGCCGCGTGCTTACAAATGACGGCACCCTCTGGCTTAACCTTGGCGACTCCTATGCGGGCTCATGGGGTAACTATGGTGGCCAGAATCGTGGACACGGAACACAACGAAGCATAACCAAGGGTAGTTCAGCGACGGTAAACCCTGAAGCATATGGGATCGGTATCCCAGCCAACGCCAGAGTTCCAGGCTGCAAATCTAAGGACTTGATCGGGATTCCGTGGATGACAGCCTTCGCGTTACGCGCTGACGGTTGGTACCTTCGTTCAGACATTATTTGGGCGAAGCCAAACCCCATGCCCGAAAGCGTCACGGATCGCCCGACGAAGGCGCACGAATACGTGTTGTTGCTCTCGAAGAACGCGCGGTATTTTTACGATGCGGAAGCGGTGAAAGAGCCATTCACACAACAACCTAAGGATAAACGCAAGCCTGGAATGCAGGGTGGCAAATTCTCAAAGGTTTACCGCGAGGCGCAATTAGAAGCACAAAACGGAAGTCGGAACGTTGAACGAACATGCGGCACAGGCCGCAACAAACGCTCCGTGTGGAACATCGCAACCAAACCCTATAAAGGCGCTCACTTCGCAGTCTTCCCGGAAGCCTTGGTAGAGCCGTGTATCTTGGCTGGCTCCCGCGTGGCCGGTAAACGTTGCGACTGCGATCAACTGATTACCACTCCCCTGGCCAGCGGCCCTGCGGAAGACCCCACGTTAGAAACCGGGCGTGCTGGCATGAACCGCGTCCGGCGCGATGGAGAAGGGACGCGCCCGATCACGCGGCGTGAACAACGCAGCTACGCTGAACAGATGAAAGCATCGCCGCACCGGAACATCATTGAGGATACATGTGGCCCCGCGTTCGCTCATTACATCAGAACCGATAAATCCGGAGCACGGCCACTTCCTCCCGTTATCCTTGAGGAATTGTTGCGGTGCGGCTGGCTGGCCGATCCCGGCCCTTGCACTTGCCCAGAGCAGCCCGCCGACCTGATCCTCGATCCATTCTGTGGCGCGGGCACCACGGGCGTCGTGGCGCTCCGATTAGGCCGCCGCTTCCTCGGCCTGGAACTGAAGCCGGAATACGTTGAGCTTGCGCGAGACCGGATCATGGGAAGCGCGGCTATTCAGGAACCTTTGCCGATATATCCAGCGGCTTGATTACAAAGCGGTAACATTTGCCTAACAGTTAATCTTTATATGGAACCTATTCCAACCCTGGACATCCAGAAAATCTTCTACCCCAAGCTCCTCACGGAACAAGAACTTGAGTGGGCGCAAGACACAATCTCTTCAAACACGTTCTACATGATGGTGGGCCATGCCCTGGTTGCCGGTGAAGCACTGTCCGTCGTGCGGATGGGCGACGGTGAATGCCAGTTAATGCAGGACTGTATAGCCGCCTATGAGACCGGTCGCGGCGATGAGATCGTTGATAGCCACGATGACGCTTGGCTGGAACGCATGGGTGTTCTTGGGATCGCCAAGAAGCTACTTAAACAGCGCCTTGAGATCGCCGCGAACGCCTGTACCCACTTCGCCCCGTCGTTATCGGGAATCCAGCTTGAGAACTTCCGTCTCTACGATCTTTTCGACGCCAGAACCCGGTACGTTGACAACTTCTTTTGCAACGCTTGGACGGAAGGGATGAAGATCCAACTTTTTCAGCAAGCCAAACACGTCTTATTCATCCACCGTAGCCTTCCATCAGCAGACGCCATGCAGATCCGCGCCAAGTACGCGCTGGGCGTGAAGGTTACGTACTTGCATCTCAGCAATTGGCAAGAGGCCGAAGGCGTTATCGACCAGGCGTCCAAGATCGATGCACCACTGGTGCTGTTCAGCGCCGGTCCCGCCAGCAAGTATATTGGCCCTGAGATCGCCATGAGCGGCAACCTTCCCAAGGTAACCCTGGATATCGGGAACGCGGCAGACTACTGGCTATTGAGCAGCCTTAAGGACATTCCCAACGGACGGCGCTGATCACGCAGGGGGGTCTTCAATATTGTTCAAACGGCGTTCGTGCCCTTCGACAATGGTGAGCAGTTTATCAAAGCGATTGTCGATAAGCCGATCCCGTTCTTTTTGAGCTTCATTTTGGACGGAGATGGTGGCATGTAGTTCTTGAAGGCTGGCATACAACGATTCGGTGGATTGAAAAAGAAAACGAAGCCGCGCGTCAAAATCGTCGGGTGGGACGGGAGCGGGGATAGCCATCGCTCTAGAATATCATGTAAAGCGTTCAGCGATACGTTGGCTTTGACTTTCCTCTTATGGATGCTAGCCCAAGCCCGTAAACACTACCGCGCCGTGTTTACGTCCGATTGGCATCTAGGCTTTCGGGGCGCTAATACCGTTCAACTTTTGGCGTTCCTGAAATCAATCACCTGCGACTACCTGTACGTGGTCGGCGACGGACTGGACCTCTGGGAAATGGTCAAGCGCGTTCGCTGGGACGCCACCTGTACCGCGATCCTACGCCGCATCCTCAAGATGGCGGCGGAGGGCACCAAGCTCTTCTGGACGCCGGGAAACCACGATGAGGCGGTGCGGCTGATTATGCCGCTTTCCATCGGCGACGACATTACAATTACGGATTATGTCATTCATGTGACGGCATCCGGCAGGAAGTTTCTAGTCGTTCACGGCGACCAGTTTGATTTTATCGTCGGCCACATGGAGTGGCTTGCCAAGATCGGCAGCACGCTTTACGGCTGGCTAATCACGGTGAATGGAATTCTGCAACTGATCCGGGTGAAGCTGGGCTTTAAAACCTACTGGTCGTTGTCGGCCTTTGTGAAGGCCAAAACCAAACGCGCGACCTCATTTATAGGCGACTTTGAACAGGCCGCGATCAAGTACGCTGAAGCGAAGGACTGTGACGGTATTATTTGCGGCCACATTCATAAGGCTGCGCTTTATTCAGTCGGTTCTTTACAGTATGCCAACTGCGGCGACTGGGTGGAGTCGTTGACCGCCCTCGTGGAGAACGACGCCGGGGATCTGGAGCTAATACGTTGGTACGACCACTTGGCTGGACAGGTTACTCATAACCCTCTCTAGGCGGCGCGACCAGCATGCGGTACAAGGCGAAAACGCCATTGAGCACGAACCAAATCAGCATCCCGGAAATGATAAAGTGCCCCTGCATGAATAGGAGGGCGGAAACGAAGGCGCTGAACCAAATCTGCACTGTAACGGCTAGGATATACAGAACGTCGAGTGCCGTCATACGTTGCCGGGTAGGCCGCATATTTATCTTCTTCCGAAGAAGCTTCAGCCGACATTTTAACAAACTTGTGTAGAACCGACTACCCGGCCCTTGGGGTGGAGGGCCAATATTCTTGACTCCCCAAGGAGCACCAATGCCACCCCCCGCCCGCGTCCTCTTCATTCTAAAGCACCGTACTTTTGAGAGCGTCTATTCGACCGGCTCTCCTTACGAATGCGGTTATGGCGAAGGCGGCGATCCCCCGCCAGCCGGGTCGCCTTGCTACACCCACGATCTTTCGAGCGGTTTGACGATTTCGGTTGACTTCGTGGCGGAGATGCTTAGGGCGATGGGCGTTCAATGCAAAGTGGTCCAGGTCGGCGACAACAACGACATCGACCGCGAAGTGCATCGTTACAAGCCGACGCACGTTATCATCGAAGCGCTCTGGGTGGTGCCGGAGAAATTCGCCATTTTACATAAGCTGCACCCGGATATTCACTGGCTGGTTCGCATCCATTCTGAAATCACCTTCTTGTCGAATGAGGGTGTCGCTATGGATTGGATAACCAGATGCGCGGGTTATCCAATGGTTTCCATCGCGGCGAATTCTAAGGCCGCTCAATTAGATATTCTGCAAGTCCTGCGGGCGGTGTATCCGCAATGGAACGAGTGGGAACTGAACCGTAAAGCGGTGTATTTACCCAACTACTATTCAATCCCGGAAGCGAACGACTGGGTGGCGTGGTTCAAACAGACGCGCCAGCCGCAGACCGTTAGCCGCATTCAGTTGGACAATAAAGATGGCGTTGTTTTGAACGTCGCCTGCTTCGGCTCCATCCGGCCTTTGAAGAACAACTTGATTCAGGCGGTCGGGGCGCTTCGCTACGCCGACGCCGAAGGCGTAACCCTTCACTTCCACATCAACGGTGAGCGGACCGAAGGCGGCGGCAACGTATTGAAGAATCTTCGCGCCTTGTTTGTGAACACGAAACACTCCCTGGTGGAACATCCCTGGATGGAGCACGCGCCATTCTTGCGGGTATTGAGTTGGATGGATGTTTCTCTTTGTGTGTCCCTGTCCGAGACGTTCTGCATCGTGGCGGCGGATTCGATTGCGGTGGGCGTGCCTACCGTTGTATCTAGTGAAGTCGATTGGGCGTCCTTATTCGCAATGGCCGACCCGACCGATAGCCGGTCGATAGAGAAAGCGATAAGACGGGCGCTGATGCCAGCCTTCCACCGGATTGGCGCATGGCTGAACAGACGGGCGCTCCGCAAGTACTGCCGCCGTTCGCGAACCGCGTGGGCGGAGTATCTTCACATTTACGAAGAGAAGCCTTGGCATTGGTCCGAAAAATAATTATCGAGGGACTTGCAACCTTTTGTGGCCTATGATAGTCTCAGTAGCAGAAGCAACGTTATGAAATTCCAAACCCCAGTAACCGCAGCGACACCGGCCAACGGCAATCAACCGTTTGGGCAGGGTACGCATGCCTTGGATGGGGGAGATGTGATCTAACGAAGATAAAAGCTTCGAAGGTTTCAAAAGGCCCCATCCCGAACAGGATGGGGCCTTTTCGCTTTTGTAGTTGACATGCTGGCGGGTGCCCGGAATTGGTATCGGACCTGACTGTTACTCAGGAGTCGAAAGACATTAGGCGTTCGAGTCGCCTCTCGCCAGCCAGACTTTTGTATTTTGGTTGTTGTGTGTTTTGGCATGTCGTCCAAAGGTAGGATAAGAGGTTCTGACCCTCTAGATGGTCGTTCAAATCGACCCGCGCCAGCCAAAGTTCCGAATTGGCTCCAGGTCGTGTGAGTAATTAAGAGCCAAGTATCTTTTGAGCCTGTGAACAGAGGTATGTGTTCATGGGACATGGTGAGCGTAGAAGGCATGCGCGGATATTGAGTCAATTGGGTATGTCAGCGGGAACAGCTAATCACCGACTTCGTGTTCAGATAATGTTCATGTTGGTCGTTAAGGCTGGGCTAGATGAATGTCATGTATGTGGTGAAAGAATTGAATCCGCTGGTTTACTAAGTATTGAACATAAGAAACCGTGGGAGGGGCGCGATGCAACTTTGTTCTGGGATTTAGATAACATCGCCTTTTCGCATCGGCGATGTAATGTGACTCAGAATCTTAACGGTGGCGGTTTAAACAAAAAGGTTGGGCCGGATGGAACGGCGTGGTGTACAGAGCATAAAGACTTCTTGCCTTTAGCCTTGTTTAATATCGCTCGGGGTCGGCGTCTTGGCGTTGAAGGATATTGTAAGATATGTATGAGCAAAGTGCGTAAGAGCCGACCGGCCCGAAGAGTTGGCAATAGATTATTGGGAAGTAGGGTAACTGGTAGCCCCCCTGACTTTGAATCAGGCGCAGCGCAAGCTCATGTGTAGGTTCGACGCCTACCTTCCCATCCAATATCTTGCAGTTTTTATCGCGGGTGTAGCTCAATGGTAGAGCCTTAGTCTTCCAAACTAATTACGACGGATCGTTACCGTTCGCCCGCTCCAAGTTTCGCGAATGTAGCTCAGTGGTAGAGCGCGACCTTGCCAAGGTTGAGATGTGGTTTCGATTACCATCATTCGCTCCAGTTTGCGGGTGTAGCTCAATGGTAGAGCGGCACGATCTGTTAAAAGCCAGCGTGCGACGGGGCCGGGATGCCTTACGTAGGGCTAGCGGCTGGTTCCTGTTCGACTCAGGGAGCCCGCTCCAGAGTTTGTTTGTAAGGTTTTGGCTGTTGAGCAAGTGAGGTCATTGCGCCGGTCTGAAAAGCCGGGGAACACGGATCGTTACCGTGAGCAGCCGCCATCGGGATGTGGGCTAATTGGCAAGCCGCCTGATTTGGGATCAGGACATCATAAGTGTTCAACTCACTTCATCCCGACCATATTTTGTTACGCCGCTCTAGCTCAGTTGGCAGAGTGTCGGATTCGTATCCCGAAGACGTCAGTTCAATTCTGACGAGCGGCTCCAGAGTGTCAGCGTATAAGCGCAGCGGCGTAACCGTGGCGCTGATCCCGCCAGCGAAAGCTGGCTTCCACCCAAGCGTGGTCATAACCAAGAGGCGCGTTTAGTTTTTGAGGAGGAAGGGTCTTTGTAACGGGTATTCATATGGGTATGACAAAATCGCCGGTCTTAGTTCTGAACGCCAGCTATGAGCCGATTGCGATTTGCGCCGTGAAGCGGGCGATGACCATGTTGGTGAATGGGATCGCACGGGTAGAGGAGTCAACCACCAAATTGATCTACCGGGAAATGAAAGTTCCTTCGGTGATCCGGCTCCTGCGTTATCGAAAAGTTCCCGTCAGGCGGAACATGGTCTCCCGGAAGAATATCTTGTTGCGCGACCGCTACACGTGCCAGTATTGCCGTCAGAAGTTCGCGCCGGTGCGGTTGACTCTTGATCACGTTCACCCAAGGTCCAGGGGTGGGCAGGCGACATGGGAGAATTTAGTGGCTAGCTGCCACTCTTGTAATAGGCGGAAGGATGATAGGACGCCAGAAGAAGCTGGTATGCCTTTGTTCCACCAGCCGCGCATGATGTCGCTTCATGCCGCGCGGAATTTGATGCGGTCGATGGGTGAAGAAGACCCGTTGTGGCGGAAGTACTTGTATTTTGATTAAGCCGTTGTAGCTCAGTTGCCAGAGCGCCCCGTTGGTATCGGGGAGGTCGCCGGTTGGATTCCGGCCAATGGCTCCAGTTTCCCGGCTTCGCCAAGTAATAAGGCACCCGCGTTGGCGCGGGTCATTCGTAAGGGTGAGAGTCCCGCAGCCGGGACCAGTTTTGTTTCGCCGGAGTAGCTCATCTGGTAGAGCGCAGCTTTTGTAAAGCTGATGTGGCAGGTTCAAGTCCTGTCTCCGGCTCCAGTATCGAACGCCGTTGGTGCGGCGTTCAACGATTGTGGCAGTAGCTTAGCGGCTAAAGCGTCTGGCTGTGACCCAGAAGACCGGGGGTTCAAATCCCCTCTGCCACCCTTTCCGACTTTCTGACCCCTTTGTGAGGGCCAGATGGTTCACACAGTCTACCGCACAACGAATATGCTTGACGGTAAATTCTACATTGGGGTTCACAAGACGGAGAATCCGTGTGATGACTACTTAGGGTCAGGCACGTATTTGAAACGGGCCATCGATAATCACGGAGTTCACAATTTCAAGAAGGAGGTATTGTTTGAGTTCAGCAAACCAGATGAAGCATTCCAAAAGGAGTTTGAACTTGTTGAGATGTTTAGAGACAATCCCCAATGCTATAATCTTCGGCAAGGTGGTAGTGGGGGGTTTGATTACATCAACAAGAGTGGGTTGAACGGCTCACAAGTAATTAGCGATGAAGCCGTGAAGCGTCGCGCAAACTCGTGGAAGAAACGGTTTTCATCTAACCCGACATTCAAGAGAAAGATCTTAGAGTGTCTTGCATTGGGTAAGCATTGTATTGACCCGGAACAACGGGAGAAATCACGGCAGAAAGCCACAGCATCCTGGAAGGGACAGTCCCATTCATTGAGCACTAGAACGGTAATGTCGTTGAATCAGCAAGGATCGTTGAATTCCCAATATGGTTGGAGGGTGCTGCATAGGGATGGAACTAAAAAGCGTTTTGCTCCACGAGATATAAGTGCCGCTTTGGTTGATGGTTGGCACGTTAAACAAGCACTGCGTAAGACGGGAGAAATAGTCACGCCAGTCGATACTGCTTGGTGTAGTGAGCACCAAGAGTTCTTGCCAATGGTAGAGTTCCACAAGTATCGTCGGAGTAAATCAGGATACCAAAACAAGTGTAAAGAGTGTAGGAAGAAGTTACGGGTCAGGACAGCAGATAAGGGGCGCGGTGCTGCAAGCGGTGGCAATTTCTCTTGCAAAGAAAAAATCAGCAGAGTTGGATTCTCTGGCGCTCCACCAAAATTTATAACGGAGGCCGACATGACGCATTAAGTAACCAACAGGAGGTTCTTAATATGTCCAGGTCTTATCGGAAGCCGTATTCGGCGGTCAACGGGACGTGTAGCGCTAAGGATGATAAACGGCACGCCAATCGCGGTGTGCGGAGCAGACAGAATCAGTGGCTCCGGAATCTTGAAGACTTTGACGATTCCCTGATTCCGCACCGGTTTGAATGCTCTTTCAACGAAGTGTGGAGTTGGGGCCGGGATGGTCACCAGTGGTATCAAACGCCGTCCGCTAGGGAGCGCACCCAGTACGAAATGGTCCAGCAAGGTCTCTTCCGGAATGAGAACGAAGAGGCGTGGATGCGAAGGCACCACAGCGTGTGGCCGCCGACTTGGTATCAAAAGTTGAAGCGGAAGTAGAGTTTAAAACGGAGATTAGCTCAGAGGCAGAGCACTCGCTTTGGGAGCGAGGGGTTGGGCTTTCAAAATGCCCATCTCCGACCATTTCAATATCAGCGCGTGGAAAGTCCGGCAATCCGCCAGTTTCGGGAACTGGAGATCGAACGTTCAAATCGTTCCGCGCTGACCACTACCTTGCGGCGGTGGCTCTTCCAGATCCGTCAAGCGCTGCTCATGCGCTTCGGCGATGCGCACCAGCGCCCGGATGTTTTCAGCGTCCAGTTGAAGTTGTTTGGTGTGCTCCTCAAGCTGTTTGCCGTGCGCCGCGATCTGGCTAGACATCTCCATTACCGTGGCGTGCAGCGATTCGGTAGACTGCACCAGGAATTCGATCCGTTCGTCTAGCGTCATATTTCGGTATTGTAGCAACCGGCTTCGGGTGTAACATGAAAGCAGAATGAACCGCCGCCAACTTCTCAGCCTCATTCCTTCTATCGCTATCGGTGCCGCCGCGCAGCCGGTAGCCAAACTACCCACTCCGCTGCCAGCGCCCACTATTCACTTGCCAATCTTTGGCTTTCCCGCTTTACCCGTGAAAGATGAGGAATGGTTGATACATCTGGCAAGCGAGTTTGTACGCTTTAAGCGAACTTATCCAGGCCGTGAAGTTGCCTTTTTCGGCATGCATCCAGCGGATGTACTGCGCTTGCCGATTAAATCGATTAGAGAAGTGCCCCCCTCTGAAGTCCACCGACTCACCCAAGGGTTCCTATGGAGGGCTGAAGTCGTGCCGTCGGAGTATTTGGACGTAGGGCGTCCTTTATTGTCTACTGGGAAGCTGAACTATAGAGGGGAACGTTGGGAATCCATGTTCGTTAGGCGGCGACCGGATCTAGCATAACCGCCGTATACCAAACTATCTTCATGATTCAAGCACCGGGCAAAAAACCAGATGGATCTTCGTTCCTTGTTCTAGTTTTGGAGCCGGGTAACCTTCACCTTCTTCAACAAAACCAACCCATTATCGTTCACGTTGAGAGCCACTTCCCCGATGGAATGCCTAAGCGTCTGGAACTCCTAATCAGCTACAGTGAAACGCCCGTCGCCACTTTCCGCGAACTGAAAGATGTAACGGACATGGCGTTTGATGAGCGCAGCGCGGTCAAGAAGCGCCCCCACTGCCCAGAATGCCACTCTACCATCGAACAGTTTGGGATTCACGGTAAGGGCACACCAGTCTTCCTTATAGTCTGCCCCGCTTGTGGTTGCGTCTTGGGCGCAATGCCTGCGGTTGAGCTTGCCGCAACCGCTAAGGAATAAATTAAGGCCGGTCCGCTACCACGCGAACCGGCCATGTATATTATCTGATTAAGATAATACTTCGAGTTTTCCCAATTATCGATTCCGGCAACGGATGATCCCCGGATTGCTGATCTTTAATTCCCGACATCCTACCAGCTAGACCACCCGGCCATGTTGTTTTTGGGGGCCGGGGAGAGATTCGAACTCACGTCTTCGGTTCAATGTCAATCCGTGTCCATTACCATCGTCTTCCCTGGGATGAGCTTTCGGGTGAAAGGAGGAGCTTAAATTGATTTCAGCTTGACCTTGACCTTGAGCTTGGATTAAGGCCCTTGCGGGCCCCACCCGAACTTGTTTAAGCGGCAAGAATGCGGTCGAAGCATTTCGCCCCGATCTTGCCACGGGCCGTATCCACATCTATTTCATTGGCGCGGGCGCGGGCTTTCTTCACGGCACGAAGCAGATCGTCAACGTGTTCTAGAATCTGACCTTTCCGCGCAGGCGTGATCAAGCCGGACCATTCAAGCGTATTGATCGTTCCGGTCGGCATATCTTCGTCAATGAGTTGCGTCTGTGCTGGGTGCTTCTCCGTGGCCGGAGCCAGCGTGTAAATCTTCTTCGTCTTCTTGGTGCGGGGACTGTTTACCGCACGCGCCGCGAATATATACTCACCTTGCGCCGGGTCCGGGGTAAACCCCTTGGCCGGATCAAGCGTCGGTAGGTGGGTAAAGAACTCCTGCCATATCTTCAGCCATTTTTCAAGCTCCAGCAGCGCCGTGGCGGGGACATCTTTTTCGAAAGTCGTGCCGTCCTCCAGCACGATGTCGGCGGCGGCTTTGGTATTGGCGATGGCCACCTGATACGCGGCGTCGATAGCTTTGATCTGAAACGGCTTCAGCCAGTCTATCTCCTGGGGAACGGTGGTTTGGAGGTCCAATTGGGTTTCAACTTGGTCCGGTACACCCTCAATCAGCGATTTAAAGGTGACGATTTGTTTCGAGAAATGATGTTTCTTCTTTTCGAACGTATTGAGCAGTTCCAGACGGGTTTTTTCCGCCTGTTGCTTTAGGTTGCCAGCGACCGCCAACAGTTCGTGCAAAATAGCCATTAATACCTAATTCCTAAACGTATAGTACGAACCTTAACCCCCGAAGTCAAGGGAAATCAGGGCCCCTGCAAGGAAAATAAATCTCAAAATAAATCTCGATCTAATTACTTTTTGACGGATCGGCCCGATAGATTAGAGTATGAGCAAGAACAAACTAACCATCCTGGCCACCCTCATCCTGGCTACCTCTCTGCAAGCGAAGTATAAAGATGATAAGATCGCCAAAGATGACATCCCGCGCAACGAAAAGAAGTTGTGGATGAGAATCGATGAGATGCAGGAGCACCTTGAGTCTTCCCTCCTCAGCGGTGACCAGCGCTTTTTAGATCAGCTTGAGTTGGCCCGTAAGAAAGTAGCCGATATCATGCTCACCGCTGAAGATGAAAAGAAGAGCAAGAACGCCGTCAAGGAATTGCCCAGAGCGTGGTACTTCTGGAAGCGCGTGACCGCGCAGGTTGAGATCGATGACGTGAATGAATACAACCTAAATATGGCACTGGGCCAGCGGGCTCCTGAGCCGCGCGAAGTGCAGCAACAGGGTGCCAGCTTTGTTCCGGCCAGCGAATACCAGGCTCCCCGGCAGTACACGCCAAGTCCGGTGGTCAACATCTATAACAACAATGGCAACGGTGGGCAACAAAATTATCCCGCGCCGGAAGCGGCCCCCCAGCAGATGGTGGACTCGCGCCCCACGGAACTAGAATACCGCTCCGCCCCGCAGCCATCCGTTGTGGTGTGCCCTCCCGAAAATTGCAACACTTCCTACAACACCTTCGGCTACACTCCACGGCGACCGGCCAAAGGCCACCTGGTTTACGAAAAGGCAACCAAGAACAGCCCTGGTTATTATCACGGGACCGCTGAACGGCCCACGCCGGTGATCGTGGTATCCAGGGGCGGCGGTGGCGGAGGACACAAGTAAGGTAAAGGTAGGGAGGCCAAGACGGAAGCTCTTAAGTGGCTAGCAATCCTTCGGGGTTGCTAGCCTTTTGTATTTTAATCTGGTCTCCGTTTCAGGAGGTTACGGTATTTATAGAGGTGAACACAATCAATTCCATGACATTCGAGCGGCTGCCAGCAGTGCAACACGCCGGGTGGGTTTGCCAGATCAATTATACGGTGACGACGAGTGACGGTGAGGTTGGAACATGGGTGCGCCGCGAAGGTTGCGGATTATTCTCACCCCTAGCGTTCATAGGGGCGTTTGTCGCGGCTTATACAGGAATGCGCCGCCGCGCCGCCATCCTGCGGGAGTGCTGCTACTTTGACGGGGTACGGGAATGACCTTCATTCCACCAAAAGGCTGGGATAGCATTACGGTTTTGACCTGCGCCGTGGGTATCCTGATACTCCTGGCCGCCATCACCATGATTTGTTGTATCGGACCAGCGCGCTTGAAGTCGATTCCACGCTACAATGGGCATAGAGGCTCCAACAATCACATGTATCCGATCCGGGTACGCCCGATCCCGCTGTGGCTGCGGATGAACATTACTCAGGTGCCTGTGATTTATGACAACCCAAACGTTTGAAACTATCCTCTGGCTGGACGACATGCGGACTCCACTGAGCCCCGGCGTTAAAGTGGTCAGAAACTACAAGGAGTTCGTGGCTTATCTGGAAAGCCTTGCGCCGGGAGACTTTCCGGATCTGATCTCCTTTGATCACGATTTGGCCCTTGAACATTACCCGCGCGATGAAGCGGAGCAGGCGAAGGGGATTCCTTACCACACGATCAGGAGCTTTGAAATTCCCTATCGGGTCGATCCAATTCCTGGCGTCGGGATCGACGGTTGGCGACTCTAGCTCATATTCGCATGGAACATGTGGCAGCGCCCACAGTATTTTTGCTCAATATCGTTCAAGTTATAACTTGTGAGACCACAGCGTGGACAGGTGATCGATAGTTCAGAAACGCTACGGCGGGACTTACACCCTGGGCATTTGCAGGTTGCCGGATCGCGTGCTTCTGGGTAAGCCGCACGGAGCCGCTCAGTAGCCTGTTCTTCGGTCTCATTATAACGCCGGATTGGTATGTGGTGTTCCCGCTCTATATGTTCGATTAGCTCTTCTTCTGTTTTTGGTAGTAGGCTTATTTCAGAACCCTTCAGTCCGCGCTCCGCGATGCAGATCTTACACGCTATTGGCATAACCAACCCGCCTTTAGCAACCCTTCACATTCACTGCATAGTTTCCGGACGTCAAACAAATACGTTTCCGGCTTGACGTCAGCCAGGGCGTTGCACGATTCGCAATAGAAGTACATGTCGCTTCCGGCGTGCAATGCTCCATTTTCAATCTTATGTCGGCCCGATGAGTTCGCCACCCGGCGTTCCCTTAAATTCTTTAGGGCCATCTCCCGTACTTGTTCCATTTGCGCTACTGTCAGCATGATCTATAGCTTACATGTATACGGCATTACTTCAGCACTTGCTGCTTTATAGTCATTATCCAGGGAGTCTATCACAAGGCGGCGGAGTCGTCAATCACAAACTGTGCTGCTTTAACCTAAGCTCAAAGTCATCATTGCGTAGCCGGTATCGCACAGCTTCGTAAGTCAAACCAAGAGCGTTAGCCGCTTTAGGTACGCTGCCATGTTTTGCAACCATTTCTCGAATTGTCTCATTACTTGGGATTTTGGGCGAGTTGCTCCGACAGCCATAGTCGAAAGGTGTGACCAGGTCAATAAACGATTTCACACCATTAACCGCAAACTGCGCGACCGAATCTTTTTGAGTTATATAACCACCATTGAAAATCCTGATGTTCTCCCTGCAATAGGACTTATTAATCTTGGAAACTGCGGCTTTGAATGCTCGCATGCCTGGATATTCGAGCGCGGCCACCCAGAACTCTTGCCTCAGATCATCCGAGAACCTGTCATAGTTATATCGGAAATAACGTTTGGTGATCATCATCCCCACTTGAACTTTCTGCTCATAGCAATCATCGGGAATATCTTCTAACCAGGCGGCGGGAGTTGTGGCCTTCTTCGTAAAGGACAACCGTTTGGTCTGATCACCGGTGCTTTCAAAAACACGGGGTTTCTTTTTAATTGCGCGCCTCTCGATGCGTTTGGCGCGTCGTTCGTCGCGGCGTGCTTTTAGGGCACGCCGCGCTATGAGGTTGGCGGTCCTGCGCTGATGCATCTCTTCTTGCCGCGCCGCCAGTTTAAGACCTTTTAACATTACCGATGAAGCTCCCACGCATAGATGCCGTTGCCTGCTTGATCGCAGGTATAAAAGCTTTGTCCTGGCGCTTGCGCGTCATTCCGTACGTAAGCCTTACCCACATCGGCGGGTGTTAGGCAGGTTGACGACGGGGGGACACCGCTGCCGGTCGTTATTCGTAAGTAAGTCGCGCCAGAGAAGTCATTAGCGCCCGTCCAGGCATTCGCCGACGCTTTCAGTGGCACAACCGCAGTCAAGATGTCACAGACACCAGGAGTGTCCACGCAATCGAGCGCGCCAGAAGCGCCGGTGTTAATCTGCCCCCACAGGATGGAAACCCCGTCTGTCATAAGGTAACCAGGCGTACCCGTTAACGCCGGTAAGCCGCTTACCGCGCCGCCGAGCGTGCCATTAGCTCCAGCTGGACCGGTAGGACCAGCGGGGCCTGGTAAACCAGCCACCCCTTGAATGCCTTGTGGGCCGGGTATAGATGATGCAGAGCCAGAACCAGAACCGGCAGGGCCTTGAGGACCGGTAGGACCAGCGGGGCCTTGTGGACCGGCTAAGCCCTGTGGACCGGCTAAGCCCTGTGGACCAGCTAAGCCTTGTAAACCGGCTAAGCCTTGTAGACCTGGCGCGCCAGCAATACCAGTGATCCCCTGTGGACCAACCGTTCCCTGAATACCTTGTGGACCTGCGGGGCCTGCTGGTCCGACTTGATTTGATGATTGACTGGTAGGAGTGAACGTCGCGGCAAAGGTCGATATAGCGCTGGCAATAGCTGTTTGTACCGCCTTTTCAGTTGGGACATTCGTATCAAGGCCGGGAGAGTTCATGGCTGTTGTCAACGCCATTCCACTTTCAACCTGTTGACCTGGAACGCGACCATTGCCCCAAAACACGAAATGGCCAGCCGAAGGCGGTGTCGTGCTTGTGTTCCAGTACGTGTAGAAGGTGGCGTTCGTTCCATTGCCGCCGCAGAGTCCTTGTTCCGTGTTCAGATAAACCAGGCTGCCCGCCGTTGTAGGACAAGCGTCACTGGTCTGCACGTTGTTGACCGGACCAGCGGCGGTAGAGATGCTTCCGACAAGGGTGGTCAGCGCCGCTACCTGTGCCTGCAACGTCGCAAGGTTAGCTTGTAAAGCCACGACCGCCGTGCTCTCCGGCGACCAGTAGCCCACCACATCAAGTGTCAAGTTGGTTGGTACGGTTGAGACAATATTCAGAGTTCCGGTGGGGCCAGCCAACATGGACATGGTGGCGCTGGCACTGCCCCCGCTAGTGAACGAAAGCGTTCTCGGCGTCTCCGCCAAGGGAGTGACCGGGGAAACCGACAGAGTGGTAGTGACGGCGGGGATCACGGTGAACACCAGTGAGTAAGCGGTCGCGTTCGGTGGGAGGCCGCATGAGGCGGCCAGTACAGGTACCGTCCGATTCACTGGTGAGATCTGAGGACCGCCATAAGTGCCGTTCGCCAAACGGGTGTCTAAGACGCGACAGGTCGGAATCGACGTGTAACTGGTAGGGACGGCCTGCTGTCCAAGGAGTGGCAGGCCAAGAAGGGATAAAGTGAGTAGAAGTTTCATAAATCGCAATATGGTAGTGAACGTCCAAAGGTATTGCGCTCATAGGATTAATCTGTGCCATCGGCGGCTACCGGGATCGGTATTCACTTACTGTAATGTCAAAACCAATTGATTCGCGCCGGACTTTGTACATGGACCTGGAGATGACCTGCTGGGATGAGCAGCCGCCGCGAGGCATGTGGCCGGATATTATTCAGGTCGGCATTGTTGAGGTGAATACCGAAACCTTGAATGTCGGCAGGCAGGCGGTACATTATGTACGGCCACGGCATTCAACAATCAGCGCGTACTGCACGGCGCTTACCGGCATCACCCAGGAGATTATTCAGCGGCAGGGGAGACCCTTTCAGGAGGTCATGGCGACCATCGCGCGGAAGTTCGGGTTTAGGAGCAAAGCCTGCTTCACGTGGGGTGACGACGAAGCCGCTATTGAAAGTGCGTGCACCGTCACCAATGTCGCTTCACCATTTAATCTGATTGATTTGAGCTTCCTATTTAGGTTGGAGATCGGAGCGCGATCCGCCATCTCGTTGCCGGACGGCCTGAGGATAATGCGCCAGGAGTTTCAGGGTGTCCAGCATGACGCCTTGACGGACGCTAGGAACACCGCTAGGTTGCATATCGCGATGCTTCGCCAACGCCGAATTATCCGACTACCGGACTAATCTTATGAGCGGAGATCGCGTCCGTTGCGACTAACGCTATAGGAGAGAGATATATGACCGAAACACCTAACCCAACTAGTGAGCAGTCGGCTCATGACGTTTACCGAGCCGATAACCACGGGCCGTTACCATATGAATCCACGGTAGGTCCAACCGGTGCTAGCCGGATTGAGCCAGAGAATGATGTGACAGCGCTCCGCAAGACGGCAGCGCATCAGACTGGCGTGTACGATGACATCGGCAACGCGTCCGCTGCCAACCCTGTCGTTGCACAGGAAGAAGAAGAAGAAGAAGAAGAAGAAGAAGAGGATGAGCCCGTGGTGGCCAGGACATTTGAGATGGGCCGTTCCGGTAAGGAATGCGCCGAACTTGAAGCTTGGATCACGGATAACAAGAGCAACGGGATCAAACACCTGCTGTTCAGTGCCGCGTCGGCGTCGAAATCGGGCGATCTCATTCGTTACCTGCAAGTGATGAGCAGCGGTATGACGATGGCCGCCCCCGGTTCCGACTGTGGCGTTCCATTGGTCGGGATATTCGACATCGCCGATACCGAAGGGCTCTTGGCGTGGCTGAACGTAAAGTTTAAAGGGTTCCCCGCGCCTGCGGCTCCAGTTCTTGCATTGATGCCCACCGGCGTGCTGGTCGGCCAAGGTTCCCTCAGCGTCAAGATCACAGCGGTGAACACGGACGGCAATGAGAGCGCAGCTAGCTCTGCGGTTTCGCTTGCGGTGCCGGATTCACAAACGCTTTCTATCACGCTTCCGCCGTTAGCGCCAGTTGGTCAAACCGGCGCAACCGGGACAACCGGGGTAACGGGCGCAACCGGCGCAACCGGAAGACAAGCTGGTTGGGATGGTGCTACTGGCGCAACGGGTGCAACCGGGGTAACGGGCGCAATGGGTCCAATACCTGGACCTATGCCTCCTCCCGTTTCTCAGGCGTTTCCGTCGTTTATTCCGTCTAGGACGCCTGTTACGAATGGCGTTTTAGCCACCAAGAGGTATAGCGGCGTTACGCTCCGTGGTTACAACATCTACATCGGCGAAGCCGGTGAGGAACGGTTGCAGAATGCGGTTCCGGTCGTGCCGGGTGGCGTTTACTACGTGAGCGCTCTACCCTCTCTCACCGGCCTTAAAGCTCCGTCTGAGACCGCCATTTGCGCCAAGTTCGTGCATAACGTTCAAGTGATTGATCGCGGCACCCGGACTTCGGTTATCGTCACGCTATCCGATTAACGTTTTGGTACGGTGGTGCTGGGAAGCTCTTGAGATTAGTACTTCAAATTCTCATCGGCATTGTCGGCACCGCCGCTGCTTTTGTCCGGTTGGAAGATTGGTGGCTGATATCAAAGCGTATTTGGTAAACTTTTTTCTTGACCGAATGCAACCTTTGTGTGTTAGACTCCATCATAGGGATTGAGATGAGAACCTCCATTATAAAAACGTCGGTCGATAGCATGCGCGAATGGCGCAGGCGCGATGCGCCGTGGGGGAGTGAAGACGACTTGAAATAAGAGTCCTTCCAATCTAAGCTTTTTAAGCCCCCATCGAGTAACCGCTTGATGGGGGCTTTGTTTTTGTAGAGTTACATCGGTGTCGTTTAACGGCAGGACAGCGGTCTCCAAAACCGAGAATGGGGGTTCAATTCCCTCCACCGGTGCCAGAATTTTGCTTCCGTCTTCTAACGCTAAGAAGACCCGCCGATTACGGGTTAATAGAGGTTGAATTCCTCTCGGAAGTACCAGAAGTGTGATGCGATGTTGATGTTTAAACTTGGGAAGGCGAGTACGATGGACGAGAACGACAAGCTTTTTTTTTGGCGGACGCGATTGAGAAGGTTACGGCGGCTAAGGGCGCGGATATCGCGCTGATGCTTTATGGCAAGCTGCCGTATGCGGAGCACTCCTACGTGGTAGGAACGTCCGAAGCGCTGGTGACCGAAGTGTTGCAGCGCGGATTAGAAGACGACGACGATTTATAGTTAGATGCGCGGTGGGGGCAGGTTGGATATGCACCCGGCTGTCTACCGGGACGAAGCGGGATCGAAACCCGTCTACCGCGCCATAAGTTTATTGCGGTGAGGAAGGGTTTCCCCTCTGGTCTCATAAACCAAGAGGTTTTCGGGTTCGATTCCCGACGCCGCTACCACTTTTCGGGTATTAGTATCCATGGATGATAGTTTATGGGACGGTTTAACTAGATTCGCGGACGTCTTCTTTAACGAACGACCGGCTGGCGCAAGCGCGGATGCTGCGCGGGAGGAGCGGGGTCGGTTCTTCGCTGAGATGGTAGACAATGGCGTGTCTCATATAAAGCATGACGGTAAGATTTACCGCGTGGTTGTCACTGAGTATGTGAAGGAAGTGAAGTAGAGTTTGCCGGATGGCCCTGGTGGGCGGGCGTGATTTATATCCACGCGAAAGCTGCTGGATTGGCGGCGACGGGAAGATTCGATTTCTTCATCCGGTACCAAGTTGGATCGCAAGCTTTGCTGGCGAAGCAGGGGACTCTTAATCCTCAGAACCGGTTTCGATTACCGGGCGATCCACCAAGACGGACGACACCTGTCCGGGGACGCGAGTTCCGAAGGGAATGA
>Ga0302140_10002024_pt1 | contig 26423 bp, 22 predicted proteins | sample I_Bog_E1_1_FD_202095 | JGI IMG/M metagenome (GOLD analysis project Ga0302140, IMG submission 202095) | Peat permafrost microbial communities from Stordalen Mire near Abisko, Sweden - I_Bog_E1_1 | ecosystem: Environmental > Terrestrial > Soil > Wetlands > Peat | place: Sweden: Abisko, Stordalen... | reverse complement strand
GCCGATACAGCGCAATATCCAGCTGAAAATGATGAAGAGAACCACAATCAACGAGAAGAGGCTGGAATTTATGCGCATTAGGATGATCGAAGTGACCCTTTGCATCGCGGCATTCGCGGTCGGTGCAGCAGCGCAGACGGTGACGGGTTCTGGATCCTCCGGTACCGTGCCAGTCTTCACGGGTACATCGACAGTTGGCAACTCTCCCATTTCAGTGTCAGGCGGCAATGTCGGGCTTGGGACGACGAACCCAGGCAACACCCTGGATGTAAACGGCGCCATTCAAACTTCAATGGCGAATCAAGGATTTGCCGCAATGACTCTAGGCGACACTGGCATATCCGGGAAATAACGGATGGCTCATACGTGCTGAAGCAGATGAAAGCCCGTTTCAAGATATTCCTGATTCGTTGGATTTCGAATACTGGAATGGTACCAACCTTCTCAATCCTGTGACTCTTAGTGCTGCTGGCAACGTTGGCATCGGAACCACGAGCCCCACGGTTCCCCTAGAAGTCGCGACTCCTATCGCAGGCAATCCATCTGTTCTGAAGATCGTACGAACGGGGGGAAACGCTCCAGGTGAAGGACCGGCCCTAGAGTTCGACGACTGGGCGGATAACATACCAATGGGGCACATTTATACGTACTTAACTTTCATCGGGTCAGCCACTAATACATCCGGCAAGTTGATTTTCGGTAGTCATACTGGTGCAAGCTATAACGATGAGCTGACATTGAATGGCGGCAACGTTGGCATCGGGACGACAGCTCCAGGAGCAAAGCTAGAAGTCGACGGAAGCGTTAAGCTGACCTCTGGCAGCGGCGCATCGATTACGTTTGCTGATGGAACGGTCCAGAGCACGGCGTACACGGGTGTTACCTGCGGTGGCGACTATGCAGAGTCTGTAGATGTTGCGGGTTTGCGAACAAGCTATGAGCCAGGCGATGTGCTTGTCATTGGGCCAGACAGCGGATCGGATGTCGTGAAGTCTAGCGAGCCATATTCCACTGTAGTTGCCGGAGTCTATTCCACGAAACCCGGTGTCGTTGGTAGAAGGCAAACGACAGACTCCAAGGCGAGTAAGACGGAAGTGCCAATGGCCATGATTGGCATTGCCCCACCAAGGTGAGCGCTGAGAATGGACCATCAAGCGGGGTGATTTGCTGGTCACATCGTCGATCCCTGGATATGCGATGAAAGGAACGGACCGTAGCCGGTTGATCGGAGCTGTGATCGGTAAGGCGCTTGGCAATCTCGATGCTGGAATCGGCATTGTAGAAGCTCTAATTACGCTTCAATGACGTGCGAATGAAACATGGGATTGTGAAAGGCTACAAGAGTTATGAGTATGAAAATCAAAAGACTGGCAATTTGCATCGCAGCGTTTGCCGTGAGCGCTTCAGCGCAGACGGTGACAGGTTCTGGATCCTCGGGTACCGTACCAGTGTTCACGGGTACATCGACCGTTGGCAACTCCGCCATTTCAGTTTCAGGCGGTAATGTTGGGATTGGTACGACGGCGCCGCCTTTCCTTTTGACCGTCGCGCCCGGCGGTGCAGGATCCGGGTTTGGCGTTGGCTGGAATCGCAATACCGATGTCGGAGAAACAGATTTCTACAACTACGGGCAGGATGGCGCAGGCGGCTTTCAATTTTGGAACTACTCAATGTCGGGAACCTCTTACCCCCTATCTGGAGCAGTCAGTTTGATGACCCTTGCGGCGAGTGGGAATGTTGGGATAGGAACAATGGCACCTGGAGCAAGTCTTCAAATCGGCAGTCCGCCTATGACTGGTGGAGTGTTCGGTGCTTTTTCACCTGTCTTGCAGACCTTTAGCCCAACAGTCTTAAATTCGACGGCTGGCACTGATCTATCACTTGCGAGCATAGGGCTTGGGGTGAATCCAAATAATGTTGCTCTGGGTATTCACGGGTTTAGGGCTAGCAATGGCTCAGGTTGGACAACCACAGCCATTGGACTTGGCATGGATGTCGATAACACGACCCGGGCGGGTGCAAGTATCTGGTTGCACGCCAACGGCGACGTCGGCATCGGCACCACGACACCCGGTGCAAAGCTAGAAGTCGACGGAAGCGTCAAGCTGACTTCCGGCAGCGGAGCGTCGATTACATTTGCCGACGGCACCGTCCAAAGCACGGCGTACACAGGCGTTACCTGCGGCGGGGACTATGCAGAGTCTGTAGATTGCGGGCAAGTTATGAGCCAGGCGATGTGCTTGTCATTGGGCCGGACAGCGGATCGGATGTGATCAAGTCAAGCGAGCCATATTCCACAGCTGTCACTGGTGTCTATTCGACGAAGCCAGGCGTAGTGGGCAGACGGCAAACGACAGAGCTCAAAATAAGCAAGACGGAGCTGCCGATGGCCATGATCGGCATTGTTCCGACGAAGGTGAGCGCAGAGAATGGACCCATCAGGCGCGGCGATCTCCTGGTCACATCGTCGATCCCTGGATATGCGATGAAAGGAACGGACCGCAGCCGGTTGACCGGAGCAGTGATCGGCAAGGCGCTTGGCAATCTTGATTCCGGGAAGGGTGTCATCGAAGCGGTGATTACGCTTCAATAATGTGCGTGTGAACCGTAGTTGCGGGTTATGGTTACGAAAGGCTAGAAGAGTTATGAGCATGAAAAACAGAGGACTGGCAATCTGCATCGCAGCATTTGCCGTGAGCGCAGTGGCACAGACGGTGACGGGTTCTGGATCCTCCGGTACCGTGCCGGTGTTCACGGGCACATCGGCAGTTGGCAACTCCCCCATTTCAGTTCTAAGCAGTAACGTGGGAATCGGGACGACAACCCCACAAGATGAGCTTGATCTAGGACAGGGTGCATTACGCTGGGACGACATCTATCAACCCACCTATTATTACGCCAGATCCTTTCTGAACATCAATGGCAGCGGTAATGGGAACCTTACTACTTGGCATTTCAAGTTCAGTCATGGCCAAACAGTTCACCGGCTACACCTCTGACGTTGACTGGTAACGGCAACGTGGGAATCGGAACGACAGGACCTGGCTATCCACTTCAAGTCAACTCGGCGGGCAGCGCCGGGTGGACAAATCCAGCGGGTTTCTTTCAGCCGGGCATGACAAACGGAAACTCGACATCGATCTTCGTTGGGCTTTCTAACCAAAACTATCAATCTGCCCAATTGAGCTACACCTACAACTCAATAACCCCGTCACTCTCTTACGCTTCGCTGGCTCTGCAAGGATATGGGTTTAGCGGAGTGAATGTGACTGGAGCGGGCAACGTGGGTATCGGGACGACGGCTCCCGGTGCGAAGCTTGAAGTGGATGGAAGTGTAAAGCTAACGTCCGGTAGTGGCGCGTCGCTCACGTTTGCTGATGGCACAGTCCAAAGCACGGCGTACACCGGAGTGACGTGTGGTGGGGACTATGCGGAGTCAGTGGACGTAACGGGAAACCGCACTCAATATGAGCCGGGCGACGTGTTGGTGCTGGACACGGAGAATGCGGGGCGCGTGCTCAAGTCCGCTGAGGCTTACTCGACTGCGGTCTCAGGAATCTATTCGACCAAGCCTGGAGTTGTGGGCAGGCGGCAGACAAGTGACCCGAAGACTACGAAGACGGAGGTCCCGATGGCCATGGTGGGGGTTGTTCCAACCAAGGTGAGCGCGGAGAATGGTGCGATCAAGGTGGGAGACCTGCTGGTTTCATCGACTACCTCTGGATACGCGATGAAGGGAACGGACCGCGGCAGGATGCTGGGGGCAGTGATCGGAAAAGCTATGGGAAATCTTAACGCAGGCATGGGCGTGATCGAAGTATTGGTCACCCTTCAGTAGACAGAAACTTACTTTTGAGGAAGAACATCATGTTAGATCCAGCCGTGCCATTGCGTAAGCCTTGCATGAGAATGCAAGGAGTTGAACGGCCTTCATCTATGGAGCCAAGAAGGCCACATTCTTACATGCCGAAGCCAAAGAACGTCACACTGGCTCAGCTGTTTGCGTTTCTGCTGTCGGCCATCGTGCTGGCTTTGCCCATCTCGCTGTTGGCACAGGAATCAAACTTTCCTTCGCCTACTTCGACCGGCAGCATAGGCAGTAAGGATGAGAGCGCCGTAGCCGAAATCAAAGAATATTTCCAGGCGGTTTCTGCAAGCGGAAACTTGAGCCACACGCAGCCATCACCGCAACGACTGCTCGCCTTAGAGATGGCAACCTACATACGAACAGATGCCAAGTTCTCGCATGGGAGCCGAGTTCAGCGTGGTCTTGAGACTGGTTCTAGCGTCATGTCAAGGGAATTCCCATTTATCGAGCGGATATCTCTAATCTAACCAAAGAACTTGAGCTCCATCTGGAAAAGTATACGATGACTTCGCATGATTATCGCCAACCGAAATTGACACTAACGAATCCATCACATATAATGCGATGATTCTTCCTATTAGTTGATTGCGAATAATGAATCTGGGCCACTTTATATCTATGAACCACCGTACGCGATCCAAGCGGCACGATAAGGGGAAACTTCTCCTTTGCGCAAATAACCGCGATATCAACAATCGACTTGCTCCGCTATAAGTATTTGCAGACCGCAAAGTTTTCCAAATTCACGAGGTAGAAAAAATGCGTCATCCAGTTGCAATGCTCTTGTTGGCGGGAAGTTGTTATGTGTCATCTTCGATCACAAAGATAGTCGCTATCAGTCCGCTTATCTGTATGGGAGAGTTTTCCCCTGTGGCAAAGCTTCGGGGACCTCAAACCATAGGGTCGCAAGTCTCTCCGTCAGATCAGACTTCAGTAGCGAGCAAACTTGGAGAGCGTTATGGTGAAATTGCCGGAGCACTCGATGCTCAACATCATAGATCGTTTCAATATCTGAATCACCGCCGATATGTCGCGCCTTTATGGTTTCCCGCAATGGGAGATGAGAGTCTCTATTTAGGAGACTATAAATCTGGCTTTGCCAAGGGATACGATGCTGGCTATCGATCACCAGATTCAACCTTGTCGAAATATCACGGGGCATGGAGCTACGCTGCGAAGGGGGCAAGACAGTGATTAGCTATACGAAATCCCTCAAGTATTCAGTGATCCCACTATTTCTGACCGTCATGCTCGGATCACCACTAGCCTGCCAGACCGTAGCCGGAAATGACCCTGGTTATGAAGATGGGTTTAAGCCATACGGATCTTTTCAGGTAGGGGACATCGACTCTATAAATATGGTGAATCGACAACTGAATCTTAATATCCCGTTAATTTCGTTTCCACAACGTGGAGGCAAGTTGCACCTCGGTTTCTTCCTAAAGTACTCAAACATGTATCTCAACGCCATCGGAGAGCAGTGCGGCCTCCCAGGTATGAGCACGTGCCTGCCGGGAAGTGTCACACCCGAGGGGACCGGGGTGAATATTGCGAGTGACTTTATCGACGCATATACGCCTATGTATGCGTCCGGACAATCCTGGTCTTATGTGATCACGCCGGATGGTGCAAGTCATCAGGTTTATCAGGACACATTATTTAGCAGAATGATAGCTGTGGACGGCAGCGGCTTTGCCGCCACCCCGGAATACCTCACAGGGAGTAACTGCCCAGGCGTGGTGAGTACCATTACCGATCGGTCTGGCGTCACGACTACACAAACTTGCCAGCCATCCTCATCAACTGGTGAAGCCACTGGGACCACCACCATTACCGACGGCAATGGCAATCAAATGACACTGCTGGAAGCAGCAGGTCAAAGCTACCCCTCCAATTGGACCGACAGCATGGGCAGGTCGATCCCCGTTGTTGGTACCGTTATTCCATCATCGTCCCCCGCAAATCCACTTTACAACCCGAATGGAGATTGGTTACCGACGACAACAACCTCGGCCTGCACCGGAACGTTACCGGTGCTTGTAGCGTACGTTTGGACTTTACCCGGTGTGAATGCAGGAAGCTCTCGATATACGATCTGTTACGCGGCTGTCTATACCAATATTCCTTGGGCGTGTGGCAATTTGGGTAGTGCATGCACCTATGACAGAAGTGCCATATGGATGATTCAGAGTGTCGTATTACCTAATGGCACAGCATGGACGTTTCAATATGACAGCTTGGCTTCTAGTACGGCCAGCGATATCGCCTATGGGGATCTCCTCCAAATCACGACCCCAGAGGGTGGCTCCATCTCCTATACATGGAGCGACCTAGAAGTGCCTGCCGAATACTGTGACGATACAGGTCAGACAGCTTATATCACTGGAGACGTGCACCGCGGAGTTGCAACTCGTACAGTGAATGCAAATGATGGTATGGGCCCCCATACCTGGACATATACACAGGCACTGCAAGGTTCATGCAGTTCCACTACTGATATTCCCTTCACAACCACGGTAACGGACCCTAACGGAAACGCTACAGTGCATTTAATGACTGATGTAGATAGCACAGACAACGCGGAGGCGTTCTACGAAACCCAGGCCAATTACTATCAGGGATCGGCTTCTTCGGGAACGCTCTTGAAAACCGTCACCACGCAGTACAGTTATGAGAAGGCTAATGTTTTGCCTTTTGTTATGGATGTCCTTCCATCATCAATGACTACAACATTAGGCGGACACTCTACCACAATTCGCAATTCCTATGACTCTGGAGAGTCACTATATGCAGGAGGAAACAGCACCTACGGGAATCTCACGTCCAAAAGTATTTACGATTATTCTGGCGCTCTATTACAAACAACGAACATAAGCTATCAATGGCAAGACAATCAAAACTATCTATCAGCGAATATGGTCGATTTGCCAGCGACGAACGCGGTTCTAAATGCACAAGGCACTACACTTTCATCGACAAGTTATAAGTACGATGAACCCGCTTATCTCACTGGATCAGGCATAAGCATACAGCATGGCACACCTATCAGCAGTGTTCGTGGAAACCAATCTACAGTCACACAGGCTCTTGGTGCTGGAGGCACAGTCGTCACGCACACGAATTGGTACGATACGGGTCTGCCCTGTCAGACAATTGATGCAAGGGGTAATGCAACTACCTATGGCTACTCGTCGAGTTATATTGGCGCCTACAATACCAACGTGACGAACGTGCTGTCACAGACCAGTTCCAACGCCTACGATTTCAATACTGGGTTCAAGACACAAAGCATTGACGTCAACCAGCAACATACTACGTATGCTTATGATCTAATGGATAGAAGGACTCTAGTTACCTTTCCAGACAACGGTCAAATAACTTATTGCTATAACGATTTATTATCTGCTTCCTGCCAGGGTAGTACATCAGGTCTATCGGTATTGGTATCACAGAAAATAAACTCGACAACGAGCAAAGTACAGGAATATGACGTTGATGGATTGGGTCGGGAGATTCATTGGCGCCTGCTAAGTGATCCTTCGGGAACGGAGGATGTTGACACGAGTTATGATGCCGTTGGCAACATTGCTTCGGTAAGCAATGCATACTTCGCCTCGGGCTCTGCAGGCGGTTATACAAGTTACGCATACGATGCTCTGCGGCGAGTCCTGCTTCAGTGCCAACCGGACAACGGCACCGGCTCAGGAGGGTGCGTGGCGCGCAACAGCTATTTGCAATGGTCGTATTCTGGTAATACAACTACTTTCTCTGATGAATTGCGAAACTCCTGGCAGCGGACAACGGATGCTCTAGGACGTTTGACCAATGTGATCGAACCGGGATCTTTGGTTACAAGCTACGGCTACGACTCCCTGAGCAATCTGTTGACCGTCAATCAGACCGGTGTTTCCGGCGACACGGCACGCAATCGCAGTTTTGCCTATGATTCTTTGTCAAGGCTCATAGCAGCCCGCAATCCGGAGACTTCTTCTGCCACGACGCCTCCCTCACTCTCCTGCGCAGGGGCCACTGGAACAACGTGGACCGCATGTTACGGTTACGACGCGAACGGAAACCTGACATCAAAGACGGACAACCGTTCTATCGTTACTACTTATTCTTACGATCCATTGAACCGTCTCATAAGCAAGAGCTATTCCAGCAATGCTAACGGGAGCCCCTCGACCTGCTATCAGTACGATACCGCAGCGAATGGGATTGGAAGACTGGGCAATGAATGGACCTTAAGCCCTTCGAAAGCATCCTGTCCAACGACTACACCCTTCATAACTCAACGCTCTATCCTCGCCTACGACGCCATGGGCCGAGTCTTGAATGAGCAGCAACATACTCCTGCGAACGTGGCGAGTGGAACAGTCTATGCTCCTTCCTACACGTATGACCTGGCGGGGAATCTGATCACGTCTACGGATGGGACCACGCCATCACCGACAACTACACCATCAGGTGCTGCGCTAACATTCACGAATTCGTATGACGGCGCTGGCCATTTGTTTAGCGTTACGAGCAATTGGGCTGATCCAACGCATCCTTCACCGCTCTTCTCTCTACCGACCAGTCCATCAGTCCCTTGCGCGGGTTCCTCGTCATCGCCATACACCCCCTTCGGAGCTTTGCAGAACGCGACCTACGGTAGTGGGTTGACGCTGAATCGTGGGTACGACGTACGACAGCGAGTGAACTGCGAGAACGATGTGGGAGGCAACACGGCGGCGACGAGCGGTACGGCGACCGTAACCATCACCGGAATGGAGCAAACTCAGTAGTCGTCTTACGGGAATGGTGTCTATTGAACATATTTCAGTCCGCTAGTAAGACGAATCGATAAAGAATCATCGAAGGGATATAAAGACCTTGAAGAATCATACCAAGATTGTCGGATTGGCTTTGCTTTTCGTAACTATCGTTGTCCGTGGATCGGCACAAAATATCTTTCCGGCTAGTGGTGACGTCGGCATCGGCTTGTCGAATCCGGCGGCCGGGGCTCTTCAAATCGCTGCACCCGACAAAACGGTGGCGTCTGCTATTGCTATACGACAATCAAACACTACGGCTTATGGATTCGACTTCGCGCTTGACCAGGAAGTCAACGGCATGGGATATATCTATGCTGTTCAGAACAATGTCAAAACGGCTCTTCAGCAGTTTGACAGAAACAATAAGTATGTTCTTTTCAATGGCGGCAACATAGGAATAGGCACCGCGACGCCTGGCGCGAAGCTCGAAGTTGACGGCAATATGAAGCTGACCTCCGGTAGCGGAGCGTCCATCACGTTCGCTGATGGCACAGTGCAAACCACCGCTTACACCGGGTCGTCGGGGAGCGGGACGACACAGGGCATAACTGGTTCAGGTGCGACTAATACCATCCCAATGTTTACAGGAAGTTCAGTCGTCGGGAACTCGAACATTAGCCAGTCAGGAAGCAACGTTGGGATAGGCACAACGGCGCCCTACGGCCCACTCGACGTAAAGGGACCGACTGTCGATTTTATCGTGTCAGGCAGAAACCTTGATCCGGCTGTGAACTATCCTCTAACCTTTCTCCAGAACAGCGGATCGTTATTGGAGGGATGGAACCGGAGCTCTGGCAATGGGGAAACCGACTTTATCGCTAATAGAGGTCTCGGCGGAACCGGAGGCTTCAACTTCTATGACTACACCAATGCCGGTGCGTTAAATCCACTAGTAGCGATTCAAGGTACAGGTAACGTAGGCATCGGGACGACAGTTCCAGGGGCCAAGCTTGAAGTAGATGGAAACTTGAAGCTCACTTCCGGCAGTGGAGCATCGCTCACATTTGCCGATGGCACTGTCCAGAGCACGGCGTACACCGGAGTTACTTGCGGTGGGGACTATGCGGAGTCAGTGGACGTGACAGGTAGCCGCACCCAATATGAGCCGGGCGACGTGTTGGTGCTGGATACGAAGAATGCGGGGCGCGTGCTCAAGTCCGCTGAGGCTTACTCGACCGCAGTCTCTGGAATCTATTCGACCAAGCCTGGAGTGGTGGGAAGACGGCAGACAAGCGACCCGAAGACGGCGAAGACGGAAGTGCCGATGGCCATGGTGGGCGTTGTTCCAACCAAGGTGAGCGCGGAGAACGGTGCGATCAAGGTGGGAGACCTGCTGGTTACATCGTCAACCTCCGGATACGCGATGAAGGGAACGGACCGCGGCAGGATGCTGGGGGCAGTGATCGGAAAAGCTATGGGAAATCTTAACGCAGGCATGGGCGTGGTCGAAGTATTAGTTACGTTGCAGTAGGCAGCACCGGAGCTCGTAAGGGAGAACAGCATGTGGAGTACGTCGCGCAATCTGATTCTGCTGTGGGTGTTTGTGCTTGGCCTCAGTGCCCGTGCGTTTGCTGCGGCCACAGCTACGATCACGGTCGGTGGCGGCGAACAGCAGGTCTCCGGTGTCTGGGATACGAAGTCGATCACCATTAGCTTTAATGGCTATACAGAGACCGTAAGTCCGGGTCAGTTTTCTACGACCGCCTCGATTGCATCCGCATTTGCTGCGCAGTTCTCACGCGACTATGCTCACGCCGGATTATCAGCTCAGGTCGTCTGTGGGTCCAGCAGCAGTGTGATCACGTTCGCTCTCGGAGGCACAGCAACCTTCGGAGCGGTCAATATACCCGGCTCCACGACTTCCTTCCAGATGTCTCCAGCCGGTTTTCAATCGGTGACCTCACAGGTGTACGATACAGGCACGGTTACGCTGACCGTCAATAACATAACAGCGGCCACTACCAACTATGGAGCAGATGCGACACCCGCAACGATCGCTGCAGGACTTGCGGCTGGAGTCACCGCCGGATCCTTCGTGAATGTAACCGCCATAAATGACGGTTTGTATCTAGTGGCCAAGCAGCAGGGTGCGGGAACGGACTACAGATATTCCATCCAGACCACGAACTACAATTCGACCGTCTTCACGCAGCCCTCTTTCGTGAGCTCCCCGCTGACTGGCAGTCTCGAGGGTGGCGCGAATGCAGGGACCGCGACGCAGGCCCAACCGATCTATAGCTTCAACGCTGGCTACGATGGTGCAAGCAACATGATCAGCTACGCCGATTCTTCCATGGGGAATCCAGTGGTGGGGAACTGGAATTACAGCTACGATTCGCTGAACCGGCTGGAGGCGGCTACGTCTTCATCGGGTGCCTATAATGGTCATTCCATTTGCTGGGCGTATGACAGTTTCGGCAACCGTCTGGCCGAAAGCCTGCAGACCGGCGCATGCCCGGCTTCAGAGGCGAGTGTTCAATCTACCGTCTCCTACAACAACAGCTCTAACCAGCCCACGAGTGCTTCGGGCATAGGTGCAGCGGCCGGCATTACCTTGAGCGGCACCTATAGCTACGATGGAGCTGGTGATGTAAGCAGCGATGGTTCCTATGCCTATCTATACGACGCCGAGGGACGTATCTGCGCGGTTGAAAACATCAAGTTCGGCAATTCGATGATCGGATACCTGTATGACGCAGAGGGTACCCGTGTCTCTAAAGGCTCCATCACGACGATGAGCTGCGATCCTCAAGTCAGCGGCTTCACGCCCACCAGCGATTACATCGTTGGCCCCTCGAACGAGCAGCTCACGGAACTGGACCTGGACCCGAACCAAGGCGTCATGGTGGTGCAGCATAATAACGTCTGGGCCGCCGGTACGCTTCTGGCAACCTATGACGCCGACGGCACGCACTTCTACCTCAACGATCCAGTGGGCACCCGCCGGGCTCAGACCGATTCCCAAGGGGTCCTCGAACAGAACTGCCAAAGCCTCCCGTATGGCAATGGTGAGACGTGCGCTCCTACGCCTACGGAACACCTCTTTACCGGCAAAGAAAGAGACACAGAATCAGGACTGGACTACTTCGGCGCAAGGTACTACGCCAGCTCAATGGGCCGGTGGATGTCGCCGGATTATGATGACGATAACGATGAGATTGAACCGGTTCCGTATGCAAATCCTGAAAATCCACAAACGCTCAATCTCTACAGCTATGTGGTGAATAATCCGCTCAGCAAAACGGATGCGACCGGACATACGCATCAGGAGTGTGGCGCTCAAACCACGACGACTGATGCGAAGACCGGTGCCACGACTGTAAACGCCAACTGCCACGATGTACCCGACTGGTACAACTTTATCGATAGGTTCATGAACTTCCGTCAGAAGTTCAAAGACAACGTCAACGCAAACTATGAAGCACACAAGCTTCCCCAGCAACCAAACAACAAGGGCCAAGCACTCCAAGACCTGAACAACATCATGATGGGTGCAGTGCCGCTAGTTGGGGTCGGCTTAGTTCCCAAGGCGCAGGCTACGCTGGATAGCATCGACAAGACGGGACAAGCGCCTCCCGGACAGCAGGGTGGCAGGCAGTTCATGAACAACGAGGGCAATCTTCCAAGCACCGATGCCAATGGAAACCCCATCAAGTATCAGGAATGGGATGTGAACCCTAAACAACCCGGAGTTAACCGAGGCGGAGAGCGTCTCGTCACGGGCAGCGATGGTAGCGCGTACACGACCGCCGATCACTATCAAACGTTCACGAAGATTAGGTAACCCATGAATCCGTATTCAACAGACAAGCCTTGCTTCCACGTTTTAGCCGGGGAGATCAAAGACGTAGACCAGTATGTGGCGAAGTTGCGTTTTGAAGGAGGTGCAAGGATCGCCGTCCGTGTGTTGCGCGGTCGGAATATGAGGAGCACTGAAGGCTTCTACAATGAACTCGCTGCTGCCCTACAGTTCCCCCTTTACTTCGGGAAAAACTGGGACGCACTAGATGAGTGCTTGGCTGATCTGGAATGGCTACCTTCCGACGCCTACCTGCTGTTTTTTTCGGACGCTCCCCTGGTGTTGGAGTCGTCAGGAAAGGGAGACCTGCAAACCTTCCTGAAGCTCTTGTTTCGCATCTGCGATGAGTGGGCCGATGGGTCATCCGTGGCGAGTAGCCTTGAGCGTAAGCCGACGCCCTTTCATGTTGTCTTCCATGCCGGAGCTGCCGAGGCAGACCATTTTCTACATCAGGTGGAGGCGGCAACAGGATGCCCGGTGGGCAAGATCGCAGCTTCCGAAGATGAGTAAGCCCAAAGCGTAGGCCGCATCCCTCTGGGGGCGGCCTACGCTTTGGGCGGGCCGTGGACGCGCCGGTGGTGATCTCCGGCAGCCTTGACCGACCCGAGCAAAGACCACGCTGCCTACGGCATCGGGTTAGGCATGACACGTCACCCCAGAATGGGTGCTGTGGAGTAACTAAAAGTTACGCTTGGGGAACTTGCTGAAAACAGGCGGCTAATAGAAAAAAGGGGTGCGGAGGCGTAGGCTTAAGGGCGAGCGCACGTTGCTGTTGGGGAACCATATGAAACACAGCCCCTTAGCTCGCCTCCGGCCCCCTTGCTGTCTTCCCATCGACGCACAGGCGGTGTGCGGCCACGATCCAAAGCCCCTTCCAAAATCTTATCCAGGCGGTGCGCGATGAAGCCGCCGTTACGCACGAAGTCCGTTGGGACGAAGGTCTCGGAGGCGGAGTTCGCGTTGCTGGAGGAACGTGCGCGTGGTGCCGGGATGCGGTTGGCGGAGTGGGTTCGGGAGGCGTTGCTGTCGGCGCCGGTGGAGTCCGGTGTGGACTCCGGCGAGGTTGCTGTGGGCGAAGTCCTGGCCCTGCGGTCGCTGCTGTTGAACCTGCACTTCCGGGCGGCGAAGGGTGAAGCGATCCCGGAGCCGGAGATGCGTGGGCTGATCGAGCGGGCCGACGAGACGAAGATGCAGCGGGCGCGGGAGCGTCTGGAGGCCGTCCGTGCGGCGGCAAAAGCGGCCCAGCCGGAGCCGGAAACGACACAGGAAACGAGCGCGGAAACCGAACCAGAGGAGGTCTAGTTATGGCGGAATGGGGACGCAAGGAGTACTCGAAAAAGTGGCCGAGCCGGAGGCCGGTGTGGGGTTGGACGGCGATCTTGTTGACCGGCGTTTTCTTCTTCGGGGTGTTCTGCCTGGACTACTCGCGGGGGTGGACGGCGGCGGAGCGGCTGTACCTGATGGACTACCTGAAGAGCGGAGCGCGGGGCCAGGGCGGAGCGGGGATGCAGTCGAAGTACACGATGCTGGAGGGCGTGACGGCGAAGGGCAGTCCGGTGTTCCTTCTGGGCGACCAGGTGGAGCGCGTGGCGGACGTGGATGGGAAGCCGGGATACCGTCTGACGGACGAGGGAGTGAAGGCCGGACTGGTGCGGCTGGAGTGGGTGACGGGGCAGTATAACGACCGTGGGATGCACACGCTGCTGGGCCGTTGGGTGTTCAAGCATGACGACATCTGGGGCTATATGGCGAGGCCTTTTTACTTCTCTCTGGCGTTCCTGGTGGTGGCGATGTTCGTGGCGGTTCCGAAGGACCGGGCGCGTCGGATGCTGTACAAGCATGGCCGCAGGTTGCGCGGGCCGGAGCTGGTGACGACGACGGAGTTCAACGAGAAGCTGGGTAAGTCGAAGGGGTTGCGGGTGCATCTGCCGGACGGTGTGGCGTTCATCAACGAAGAGCAGACGTGGTGGGACAAGACCTTCCATAAAGACCTTAGCCGCTGGGCTCGTATCCCGCGCGACCGCGAGGCGACGCACTTCCTGATCGTGGGCGACAGCGGCACGGGCAAATCAGCGGCGATAAGACAGCTTCTCTCGCAGGTGTGGGAGCGCGGCGAAGCGGCCATCGTGTACGACCCGGCGATGGAGTATCTGCCGCAGTTTTACAACGAGGGGCGGGGCGATGTGATCCTGAATCCGATGGACGCGCGGTGTCCCTTCTGGTCGCCGGGGGATGAGGTTCCGCACGAAGCAGAGGCTCTAACCTTAGCCGCTTCTCTGTTCCCGGATCAGGGCCGGGAGAACCGGTTCTTCGTCGAAGCTCCGAGGAAAATCTTCGCGCATCTGCTGAACCTCAAGCCGACGCCGGAGGAGCTGACGTACTGGATGTGCAACGCGGAAGAGATCGACAAACGGGTGGAAGGGACGGAGCTTGCGGCGATGATCGACCGCCACGCAGCGGCGCAAAGGTCAGGCGTTTTAGGGTCGCTAAACATGGTGGCGGATGCGTTCAAGCTGCTGCCTAAAGAGAGTGAAACGAAGCAGCGTTGGAGCACGGTGGAGTGGGCGAAGGAGCGCAAGGGATGGGTGTTCCTGACGTCGAAACCGACCATGCGGGAGAGAATGCGGCCACTGATGAGCCTATGGCTCGACCTGCTTGTGTTGCGTCTGATGAACGACGACACGGTGCGGAGAAAGACGTGGTTCGTGTTGGACGAGCTTGCGAGTCTGCAACGTCTTCCGCAGCTCACGACGGCTGTCACGGAGAACCGCAAATCCGATAATCCGATGGTGCTGGGCTTCCAGGGCAAGGCGCAGGTGGAGGCGTTGTACGGCCACGTTGCGGAGGCGATGTTGAGCCAACCGGCGACGAAGATCTTCCTCAAAACGAGTGAGCCGAATGCGTCGGAGTGGATCTCGAAGGCTATCGGCGAGGTGGAGATCGAGCGGTTCCGTGAGTCGCGGACGGTGGGCAAGTTCCCTCGCAACTCGGAGAACGAGTCGCGGGACATCACGCGAGAGCCGCTGGTGATGGCATCGGAAGTAGGTGGCCTTGATCCGTTGCACGGCTACTTGAAGCACGGCAATCTCGTTCTGCGAATGCGCTTCCCGTACCTGGAGCTGAAGGCGAATGCGGAGAAGTTCATCGAGCGGAAGACGACGGCGGCGGCGGTAACGCCGGTCGCAAAGCCAGCGCCGAAGCTGGTTGCAAAGCCCGCGAGTGTTGCCGTGGCGGCACCGGCAGAGGCGGTGCAGGTGGCATCGGCGAAGAAGCCGCCGAAGGCTGCTAAAGAACAACAGCAGGAGCCGGTGAAGGTGAACGAGCAGACGCCTTACTTCGAGTAGACAAACATGGTGACGATCTCCAAACCGATCTCTGCGGGGCAGGCTCAGGCGTACCACAAGGAAGAGTTCGCCAACGCCAAAGAGAACTACTACACGGAGTCCGCGAGTGTGCGCGGCGAGTGGCAGGGCCAGCTTGCGGAGCGGTGGGGCTTGCATGGCGAGGTGAACGAGCAGCAGTTCGCACGCCTGTCCGAGGGCCAGCATCCAGAGACGGGTGAGCAGTTGGTGCGGCATCAGACGGCACGGGAGTATGAGAACGAGCGCGGCGTGACCGTCCACTCGATGGAGCATCGGGCCGGTTGGGATGCGACGTTCAGCGCACCGAAGTCTGTGTCTCTGACGGCGTTGGTTGGCGGCGATGATCGCATCCGAGAGGCGCACAGGGAGAGCGTGAAGGTCGCGCTCGATGAGATGGAGAAGTATGTGCAGGGGCGGATCGGCGGCAATGCACCGGCGGAGACAACCGGCGCGTGGGCCGTTGCCAAGTTCGAGCATGACAGCAGCCGACCGGTGGACGGCTACGCCGCGCCGCAGCTTCACACGCATGTGGTGGTCTTCAACGTGACCGAAACCGCCGATGGAAACACGCGGGCGTTGCAGCCGCAGGAACTCTATAAAACGCAGCAGTACGCGACGGCGGTCTATCGTTCGGAGCTTGCGGTGCAGTTGCAGCGGATGGGTTACGAGATCGAGCGCGGCGAACATGGCCAGCCGGAGATCAAGGGATACAGCCGCGAGTACCTGGAGGCATCGAGTCCGCGGCGTCAGCAGATCGAAGCGCACATGGCGGCGGAGGGCCGCACGGGGGCCGGGGCCGCGCAGATCGCGGCGCACCAGACACGCGATGCGAAGGAACCGCTGTCGCACGATGAGGTGAGGGCGCAGCATCAGAAGATGGCCGTCGAGTACGGCCAGCAGCCGCAGCGAGTGCTTACGGAGGCCGCGCAGCGGCCAGGTGTGGAGCTGAGGCCGGAGGCAGCGAGGACCGCCGCCGAGGAAGGCATGAGCTACGCCCGCGAACGTGGCATGGAGCGCGAGGCCGTGACGGATGAAAGAAGCCTCATGCGCGATGCGCTGAAACACACGATGGGCGATGCCCGGTTGCCGGAGTTGCGGGCCGAGTTCGACAAGCGTGTGCAGTCTTCGGAGCTGATCGAGGTGCCACGTCGAGAGGGGCTTGCGGGCCGTGCGTTCACGACCGGCGAGATGCAGGGTTACGAGCGTGAGCTGATCGACCGGATGAAGATGGGCCAGGGCAATCGTGATGTGTTGGCCGATGGCAACGTGCGGCAGCAGACGATGGAGCAGCATCCGCATCTGAGCTTGAGCCAGCGGAACGCCGTCGATACGGTGTTGACGAGCCGCGATCAGATGATGGCGCTAGAGGGCGTTGCCGGGGCCGGGAAAACAACTTCTTTAGCCGCCGTTCGTGAAGCCGCTGTCCATGCGGGCTACGAGGTCGAAGGGCTTGCGCCGACATCGAGGGCCGCGCAGAAGCTAGGCGAGGCGGGCATGGAGACGCAGACGTTGCAGAAGCATCTTGCGCGTGGAGAGCAGCCCGACGACGGCCAGAAGAAACTCTATGTAGTCGATGAATCGAGCATGGCAAGCACCAAGCAGATGCACACGTTCGTCGAGCGGCTAAATGAAAATGATCGTGTTCTCTTCGTCGGCGATACGCGGCAGCATGAGGCGGTGGAGGCCGGGAGGCCCTACGCGCAGTTGCAGGAGGCGGGGCTCCGCACGGCGAATCTTGATGAGATCATCCGGCAGAAAGACCCGGCGTTGAAGGAGGTCGTCGAGCAGCTTGCGCGGGGCGAGGTGAAGGAAGCGATCGGCAATCTTAACCAGCAGGGCCGGGTGCATGAGATCGGCGACCGATCAGAGCGCATCGCCGAAATCGCGCGGGAGTATGTGCGTTCGCCGGAGAATACGCTGGTCGTCTCGCCCGACAATGAATCGCGCCGCGAGATCAACAGCCACATCCATCGAGCGATGCAGGAGACCGGCCAGGTCAAACCCGAAGAGCATCGCGTGGAGCTGCTGTACGCGCGGCAGGACATCACGGGGGCCGACCGGCAACACGCGCAGAACTACGAGCAGGGCGACGTGATCCGCTACTCGAAAGGGTCGAAGCCGCTGGGCATCGAGGCCGGAGAGTATGCGCGGGTCGAGCGCACCGACCGCGAGAGCAACACCGTTACCGTCACTCGAAAGAGCGGCGAGGAACTGAGCTACGACCCGCGCCGCTTGCAGGGCGTGACCGTCTACCGCGACACGGAGCGCCGCTTCGCCGAGGGCGACCGGGTGCAGATGACCGCGCCGTATCACGATCAGAAGCTAGCGAACCGTGAGCTGGGAACGGTCGATAAGATCGACGGCGACGGCAATCTCAAACTCCGCATGGACTCAGGCCGCGAGGTCGAGTTCAACGTCAAGCAGCATCCGCATCTGGACTACGGCTATGCGGTGACGAGCCATAGCAGCCAGGGCCAGACCGCCGACCGTGTGCTGATCCACGTTGACTCTTCACAGTCGCACGGCGAGCTGCTGAATAGCCGCATGGCCTATGTGTCCGTCTCGCGGGCGGAGTTCGATGTGCAGATGTACACGAACGACGCGAAGACGCTGGGGCAGGAACTCAGCCGGGACGTGTCGCATCCATCGGCGATCCAGAATGCGCCGATGCAGCAGCAGACGCCGACCCAGCCGGACGCAGCGCAAAAGATCGAACAACCGCAGCCAGTGGGCATGGAGATGGATCAGGGCATGAGCATGGGCCGCTAGCGCGTACCCGCATCTCCAGCGTCCGTAAAGGCTCTGCGCTGCGCTCCGACCGCTACGCGGCGCGCAAAATCGCGCGGCCTTGACTGATGCCGGAGCTGCTAGTGGTTGCTGGTTATGAGAAGAATGTCTTCTTCTCATGTGTCCAAAAACACATGAAAGAACCGACTAGCTGGCCTCGGCATGGGTGGTGCCAGCGAGTGAGTTAATCAGGCGGATCACTGCCCGCTGATCCTTCGTCGGCAGGGCTTCCATCTTCTGAAACCTCTTCCAAAGCCGCTTCTTCTCTGGGCTGGTGTCGCCGTTCGACTGTGCGGCCTTCAATCCCAGAAGCTCATCGGTAGAGACAACGAGGACACGCGCCAGCGGAATGATGATCGACGACGGGGGCAGTTCCGCGTTCGTCTCGTAGTGGGAGATGACCCGTTGGGTCGTTCCCAGGGCTTCGGCGAGCTGGGCCTGAGTTAAGCCGCGCGTCTTCCTGAGTGCGAGGAGGCGCTTGCCGAATGCGGTCTGTGGTTCCTTCTTAGCGGGCATGACAAGACGGATTTTAGAGTCCACTTCTGAGTCTCCTGCGAAGCTATCGGGTGGATATACATGGTGTGTATATAATCAGGCACGGCAAGAAAAATCACAAAAGGCGCAAAAAGCCCTTGACAGGTTTTTAAGCGGAGGCTGAAAAATGGCGAGAATCCCGGAGGATGAGGTCGAGCGGCTGAAACGGGAGGTGTCCGTGCAGCGGTTGGCCGAGGCGCGAGGGATCAAGCTCGTTAGGCATGGGGCGAACCTGCTGGGCAAGTGTCCGTTCCATGACGATAAAACTCCGTCGCTGGTCATCACTCCGGCGAAGAACCTATGGAACTGCCTCGGAGCTTGCAACACGGGCGGGAGCTGCATCGACTGGGTGATGCGGGCGAACGGCGTGAGCTTCCGCCATGCGGTCGAGCTGCTGAGGGCCGACCATCTTCCGTTAGCCCGCCCTGTCCTGGAGTCGCGCCGTGCTGCCCTGCCGAAGGTCGGCACCGTGCGGAAGCTCCCGCCGCCCGTCGCGCGTGAAGCGGACGACCGGGTGCTGTTGATGCAGGTTGCGGACTACTACACGGAGACGCTGAAACAGTCGCCCGAAGCCATGAAGTATCTGTCCTCTCGCGGCCTCACGTCGCCGGAGATGATCGACCGGTTCAAGCTGGGCTTCGCCAACCGGACGCTGGGGCTGCGTCTGCCGGCGAAGAACCGCGCCGCCGGCGCGGAGATGCGTGGCCGGCTGCAGCAGCTTGGCGTGATGCGCGAGAGCGGCCATGAACACTTCAATGGATCAGTGGTGATCCCCGTCTTCAATGGTTCCGGCGAGATCGTCGAGATGTATGGCCGGAAGATCACGCCGAACCTCCGCGAAGGAACGCCCGACCATCTGTATCTGCCCGGAGCGCATCGGGGCGTGTGGAACGAGGAGGCGTTCGGCGCGTCGAAGGAGATCGTGCTGTGCGAGTCGCTGATCGACGCGCTTAGCTTCTGGAATGCTGGCATCCGCAACGTGACGGCCAGCTACGGCGTGAACGGCTTCACAGACGACCATCGCGCGGCCTTGAACAAGCACTGCACGGAGCGCGTGTACATCGCCTATGACCGCGACGAGGCGGGCGACAAAGCCGCCGCCGCGCTTGCCCTGGAGCTGATGGAGATGGGCATCGAGTGCTTCCGTGTGTTGTTCCCGAAAGGCATGGACGCGAACGAATACTCGCTCAAAGTGCAGCCAGCAGCGAAGAGCCTTGCGGTGTTGCTCAACAAAGCCGAGTGGCTGGGCAAGGGCAAACGGCCAGAGCCGCGCAGCATGGAGCCGCTGATGGAGCTGGTCATCGAGGCCGAGCCAGATGCGGAGCCGGTGATCGAAGATGACCCAGAGCCAGCGACTAAAGAAGAACGAATCGACGAAGAATCCATCATGGCCGAGATCGAGGCCGAGCTAGAGATAGCCGCCGATCCCATCGACCAAGAGCCAATCGAAGAAGAGCCAGCCCCCGCAGCATCCCCCGCCGACATCCCCAATCATGTTCTTCCCTTAGCCGCCGAGCCGGAGCCAATCGCGCCGATGGAGCCAACGGCAGCGCCCGCTCCCGTCATCGACGTGCCGGTGGAGATGCGCGGCGAAGACATCTTCCTCATGCAGGGCGACCGCCGCTATCGCATCCGTGGCCTCAATAAAAACATGAGCTACGAGCTGCTGAAAGTGAACGTCCTCGTCTCCGGCCATACGCCGCGCGGCGAGTCCGCCTTCCACGTCGACACGCTCGACCTGTACTCCGCGCGGCAGCGCGGCGTGTTCACGAAGCAAGCGTCCGAAGAGCTGGTCATCAAGGAAGAGGTCGTGCGCCGCGATCTTGGCCGGGTGCTGTTGAAGCTGGAGGAGCTGCAAGACGAGCAGATCAAACAGGCCCTTGCCCCGAAGGAAGAGGTCGTCACGATCAGCGACGAGGACCGGGCCGACGCGATGGAGCTGCTGCGCGATCCCCGGTTGCTGGAGCGCATCGTCGAGGACTTCGCCCGATGCGGTGTCGTTGGCGAGGAGACGAACAAGCTCGTCGGCTATCTGGGCGTGGTGTCGCGGCATCTGGAATCGCCGCTTGCCGTGATCGTGCAGTCGTCCTCCGCAGCCGGTAAAAGCTCGCTCATGGAAGCCGTCCTCGCGTTCCTGCCCGACGAGCAACGGGTGCAATACTCCGCCATGACCGGCCAGTCCCTCTTCTACATGGGCGAAACCGACCTCAAGCATAAGGTGCTTGCCATCGTCGAAGAGGAGGGCGCACACAGCGCGTCCTACGCGCTCAAGCTCTTGCAGTCGGAGGGCGTGTTGACCATCGCCAGCACCGGCAAAGACCCGAACTCCGGTCGCCACATCACGCACCAGTACCGGGTCGAAGGCCCGGTGATGATCTTCTTAACGACCACGGCAATCCAGTTGGACGAGGAGCTGCTGAACCGCTGCCTGGTGCTCTCCGTGAATGAAGAGCGCGAACAGACTCAGGCCATCCATCGGGTGCAGCGCGAGGGGCAGACGCTTGAAGGCTTGCTCAAACGGCGCGACCGCGATGCGATCCTCGCCGTGCATCGGAACGCGCAGCGTCTCTTGAAGCCCGTCTCCGTCGTCAATCCCTACGCGCGAGAGCTGACCTTCCACGACGGCCAGACCCGGACGCGGCGCGACCATACGAAGTACCTCACGATGATCCGCAGCATCGCCCTCCTGCACCAGTGGCAGCGGCCACGGAAGACGGTCGATCATCGAGGCCGCGCGGTCGAGTACATCGAGGTCGCAATCTCAGACATCGCCATGGCGAACCGGCTGGCGCATGAAGTCCTGGGCCGGTCGCTCGACGAGCTGCCGCCGCAGACGCGGCGGTTGCTTCTCGCCGTCGATGAGATGGTCACAGCCGAGTGCCAGCGGCAGAAGATGGAGCGGGCCGACTACCGCTTCTCGCGGCGCGACGTGCGGGCGTACACGGGCTGGGGCGATACGCAGATCAAAATCCATCTGCACCGGCTGGAGGAGCTGGAGTACCTGTTGATCCATCGCGGCGGCCGAGGTCAGAGCATCGTCTACGAGCTGATGTTCACGCGGCCGTCGGACGGCGGGAAGCCGGTGTTGGGAGGGCTGATCGATATCGAGAAGTTGGGAAAAAAATGAGTACGACGAAAAGAAGTCGGGGCAAACAGCCTAGCGGTCGGGGTCAAGTCGGCCCCAAGTCGGCGGGGTGTCGGAGTCGCTAAAAGCCCCTTCCGAGCAATGTCCATGCGGGTTATAGAGCGACCCGCGAACGAAGGCGAAAAAACACATACCCGGAGGGCCGTGAAAAAGCCCTCTGTCCTAACGATAGAAAGGAGATGCAGCGATGGCACTTGTCACCAAAACCCGCAAACCCGAAGTCCTTCCCGCAACGCAACTGGAGGCGATGATGCGCGATCATCTTCACGCGCTGGCCGTGCAGAACTACTCCGTCCACACCGTCCAAAACCGGCGAGTCCATATCGGCTTCTTCATCCAGTGGTGCAAGGTGCGCGGGCTGTCGGAGCCGGTCGAAGTGACCCGGCCCGTGCTGGAACGGTATCAGCGGCATCTCTTCCACTACCGCAAAAAGAACGGGGAGCCGCTGAGCTTCCGGTCGCAGCACTCCTGCCTGGTCCCGCTGCGCGTGTGGTTCCGATGGATGACCCGGCAGAATCACATCCTCCACAACCCGGCCTCGGAGCTGGAGCTGCCACGGCTGGGCCGTGTGCTGCCCAAGAACATCTTCTCCGCCCATGAGGTCGAACGGATCATGCAGCTATGCGACCTGGCCGACCCTATCGGGTTGCGCGACCGGGCGGTCCTGGAGGTGCTGTACTCGACCGGCATCCGCCGTCTGGAGACGATCCAGTTGAAGCTCTACGACCTCTCGCTCGACCGTGGCCTCATCCTCGTGCGGCAGGGCAAGGGCAAGAAAGACCGCTACGTCCCCATCGGTGAGCGGGCTATCGCATGGCTTGAAAAGTACGTCCGGGAAGGCCGTCCGCAGCTTGCCATCGAGCCGGACGACATGAGCGTGTTCCTCACGGCGCAGGGTGAGCCGTTCAGCCGCGACCATCTGACGTGGACGGTGAAAGACCGGGTGGACGCCGCCAAGCTGGGCAAGACCGGCTCCTGCCATCTCTTCCGCCACACCATGGCCACGCTCATGCACGAGGGCGGCGCGGACATCCGGTATATCCAGCAGATGCTCGGCCACGAGGACATCAAAACGACCCAGATATACACGCAGGTTGCGATCCGGGCGTTGCAGCAAATCCACGCGGCGACTCATCCGGGAGCGATGCTTGAACGCGGCGAAAACCCTTCCACAAAAGCTACAAATCCCGACGCCGAACCGCTCCTCCAAATGCTCGCCGCCGACGCCGAAGACGACCGCGAATAACCACGCGCGCGCGTTCTTCTTAAGCAGTTCTTTTAGCTGCTAAAGAGGGTGCCTATCTCGCCCGGAATCCGCGCGGGAACACGCACCCAATCTCCCCACAAATCCCCCGCCGAACTCGCCCCCGCACTCCGTCCAGACCGTACAATCGAATGCAAATGCAACTCAGCTTCGACGTGCGAATCCCGGACGGTCTCTTAGCGGCAAACGCGCTGCTAAATGAAAAACCGCATCAGGGGGTTCCGAGCTGGAATCTTGCACTGCATCAGGGCATCGACGAGCGTAACTCCACGGCTGCAATAGGGATACGAGCAAGCGCGCAACTCAATCGCATCTGGCCTCGTTTCACCGGCAAAGAACGCGACAACGAGAGCGGTTTAGATTACTTCGGAGCTAGGTACTACGCCAGTTCAATGGGCCGGTTCATGTCGCCCGACTGGAGCGCGAAAGCCCAAGCTGTTCCGTATGCGAAGCTGACCAATCCGCAGACGCTCAATCTGTACGGCTATATGCAGAACAATCCTCTTGGGGGAGTCGATCAGGATGGGCATTGTGACTGGTGCCAAAGCTATGGAACGGAATTACCGGCAACGGGTTCCAAACGAATGCCCAGATTGCCCAGACCGCAGCGTTAAACGCACCCTCGACGATCACTGAAACCCAAGGAAGCGGTACCCTGGTGACTAACACCTCGTCGTCACCCGCGGCGACCACTCCGAATCTGCAATTAGGTCCCGGTATGCAATCGGCCATAGACGCTGAAAAATCTAATGGACTAGTTGACCTTGCTACGAGCGCCCTGGGGTTAGGGGCCGCAACCCCCGGGGTTATCCCAGAAATGTCTGGCGCTATACCCGGTGCGCCGGCCTTTATGCTGGGATTAACGGCTTCGGGTGCAAGCGTGAACAATGACTCCAGTTCTCTTAACCTCTCAATCAATGGAGCTTCGACTGTTTTTGGGGTTATGAGTACCTTCGGGACTGGCACAGTAGCTGCCGTAGGAACCGGGGGAGGCCTCGGGGTTGCTGCCGGAGCCACGGCCTGGAGTTTCTCTAACTTCACATCGAACATCATTACTTCTGTTTTCGCCCCTCCGCCAGAGGCGATGAATATCAATGGCACGACCGTGCAACAACCCGACTTATCGGATATTCCGCAATAGCCGCTATAGCCCGAAATATCGCTACGAAAAGGGAGCATTCTTCATGGACATTCCGCAGCTAATTCAGCGATACATCTGGCTATTCTTCGGTGTACTGTCGTTGGGCATGGCTGGGCACGCGGCAGTTACTGGAAAACTTCGGGGACGTTTTGGTCAAGTATCTTACCGAGCCCAGAACCCGAAACAATTCTGGGGTTCCCTAACAATCTATTGTCTTTTTGGAACCGGTTTTGTCTTGTTCTTCCTGTACAAGATCCACGCGTCCTCAAACTGAGTTGTGATTGCATTAGTGAGAGCGTAATTGAATCCCGATCTCAGGAGTCTTAATCTACCCATGCGCTCACTCTTAGCCTTAGTCCTGCTGTCCATCACCGCGTCCGCCTACGGTCAAACCACGGGTGCGCCAGACACCATCATCGCGCAGGAAAACGCCTTCTGGAAGGCGTACGTCGAAGCCGATACTGCCGATCTGTCGAAACTCTTTTTACCGGAGTTCATCAACGTTGAAGAGCAGTTGATGAATAGGGATCAGGTTCTTGCGTTCGTCGGGCAGTTCCATCAGCACTGTACCCTTGCTCCCGTCAAACTGCTCGATCCCCATGTGGTCTTCCTCAGCGCCGATATCGCGACGCTCGTGTACCACGCCACAGAGACGCCCACCTGCGGCAACCAAACCATGTCCGGCGATACAAACATCACTACGGTCTGGGTTCGTCGCGATGGCCGCTGGCAGATGCACCTTCATACGGAGTATGCCGTTCCTCCCAAGTAGGCTGTCCCGACCGAAAGAAAGAGCACGCTGCCTAGAGCGTGTTTCATAAATAGATTCGGCCTCAAGCTGGGGACTTTTGGATGAGGCGGGTCGTTTGTTGAACTTCTTGCATGGGCAAGAAGCGGTTTGAGTTGTTGAGCGATGCGCAGTGGGAGTTGATCGAGCCTCTGTTGCCTGAGCCGAAGCGGCGCAAGGACAAGCGGGGCCGGCCATGGGCCTCGAACCGGGCCTGCCTGGCGGGCATTTTGTGGGTGCTGCAGACCGGTGCGGCGTGGCGTTTTTTGCCCGACAAGTATCCGTCTCCGGCGACCTGCTGGCGACGGTTGAAGCGTTGGGAGGAGCAGGATGTGTGGCTCGACGCATGGCGAGCGTTGCTGGGAGCGCTCGATGGCGAAGGCCTGCTGCAGTGGGAAGAGACGTTTCTGGACGGCAGCTTCGCTCCGGCCAAAAAGGGGGCTCCGCAGTCGGTAAAACCAAGCGTGGCAAGGGCACGAAGTGGATGGTACTGGTCGACGGTGGCGGTCTTCCGCTGGGAGTTCGGCTCGAAAGTGCCTCTCCGGGAGAAGTTACGCTTGCGGAAGCCACGCTCGCTGAAGTCAAAGTCCCTCGCGCCAAAGGTCGCCCCCGGCAGAAGCCGAAACGGGTGATCGCCGACCGCGCCTACGACTCCGACCCGCTGCGCGAACGCCTGAAGAAGCGAGGCATCGACCTCATCGTTCCATACCGCAAGAACAGCAAGCTCCGGCGCTACGAGGATCGACGCAAACTCCGGCGATACAAGCGGCGATGGATCATCGAGCGCACCAACGCATGGCTTGGTCAGTTCCGCAGACTCCTCGCTCGCCATGAGCACCTCCTTTCGACCTACAGAGCCTTCTTCTATCTCGCTTGCCTCTGGATCACACTGCGCAGGTGTTTATGAAACACGCTCTAG
>Ga0302140_10002023_pt1 | contig 26435 bp, 25 predicted proteins | sample I_Bog_E1_1_FD_202095 | JGI IMG/M metagenome (GOLD analysis project Ga0302140, IMG submission 202095) | Peat permafrost microbial communities from Stordalen Mire near Abisko, Sweden - I_Bog_E1_1 | ecosystem: Environmental > Terrestrial > Soil > Wetlands > Peat | place: Sweden: Abisko, Stordalen... | reverse complement strand
GTCAGCCAGCGAAACAACCATGATCCAGTTTTGGCTTGCCGCGTGCCAGAAGACTTTAGGATCGCGGAAATCCTTCAACCCAAGATCGAGGATAGGATTACCCTGGAACTTGGTCCAGGTAGTCCCACCATCGCGACTGACGGCCAGGTTCTGGTTCTGCTTCTCCTGCGTGGCCCCGGTGTAGATCGCGACCACGCACCCAGGCGTCTTCTGGCCTGCGTCGCCGCAAAGGCCGCTCGTGTTGTCGCGGTCCTCAACCGTTGACCCGCTGAAAATCATCACCCCATTTTCTTCTGGAATTGCAACAGGCAACTGCTTCCAGTGAACCAGGTCAGGCGAGACAGCATGGCCCCAGCTCATGTGCCCCCAAAGATCGCCGAACGGATTGTATTGGAAGAACAGGTGGTATTGGCCATTGAGCAGGATGGGTCCGTTTGGATCGTTGATCCAGTTCGGCGGAGCATTGAAGTGGAGCCTTGGTTGCCAGGGAGTTGCCGCCGCTGCGGCCGATTGTTGCGACTCAGAAGGTGCAGAAAAAATCAACGTCAATGCGAGCGCAATCGCCGTTACAAAACAAGCCGGTAAAAAGCCTCGGCCTTGCATGGGAATTTCCGTAGCCATGGATGAGTAGCTCTCGATCATCGAACCTGACAGAATCGTTGAAGTTTACACTGGGTGACAAGCCTATTGTAACGATTACAGCGTTTTCGATTCTGCTCTCTACGGAAACCTGGATGCCAAGTGGACTTTTTTTCAAGAGAAGGCCACCCGGCTCGATCTGCAAACGTCAACATGTGAATCGGAAATGCTCTAGACTTGATTGCAGTGCACCCATGAAAGATTCCATACACGTCTCGAAAGAGAACTACCTTAAGGCGATCCTTGAAGCGGAGGCCGAAGGCCATCAGGTGATTCCGGCAATGCTCGCACATTGGCTGGAGGTTTCAGCTCCTGCCGTCACCATGGCGCTCAAGCGGTTTAAGCGCGACGGCTACGTTGAAGTAGGCGAAGACGGCATCGTCCGTCTGACCGCCGCGGGCCGCGAAACAGCCTATAGAACCGCGCTCCGGCACCACCTCATCGAGCGCATGCTGAGCGAAGTCTTCGGCATGGAGTGGTACGAGATTCATGAAGAAGCTGAGCGGCTTGAGCACGCGGTATCCCCCGCGTTCGAGCTGAAACTCAAGGAGAAACTGGGCGAGAGCGGCGCCTGCCCCCACGGCAATGCGGTGCTGCCGGTCAATCCATTTGAGCGGAAGAAGCGGGGCGAAACGCCCCTATCAGAAGCATTGGAAGGACTGCGCTACGCCGTAACCAGCCTCCAGGAGCGCGACCCCAAGCTGCTACTTTTCCTTCACAAGACGGGAATCGGCCCGGGCACCACCCTGCGCGTGAACAGCCAGAATTACGACCAGACCGTCTCAATCGAGCTGAATACCGGCACTTCAATCCTCGGAAGGCCGGCTGCGGAGGCAGTTTGGCTCAGGCAGGAAATTTCATAATAATTAAATGTAATAAAATAAATTAACTATGATTAACTAACTGTGGCATACTTTAGTTGAGAGCTTTTGGGCTCTTCCTCCCGTTTCTATGGCCACAGAATTCAGCAGCCTTGTCGAGATCACCGAGCCCTCGCTGCCAGAGGTGCACTCGACCGTCCGCATCTCTCGCTCGCCGATCTATTGGCGGCGGCTTCTGGGATTCCTAGGGCCGGGATTTCTCATCTCCGTGGGCTACATGGACCCCGGCAACTGGGCTACAGACATTGCCGGCGGATCGCAATTCGGCTACACGCTGCTGTCAGTCATCATGATCTCGAACCTGATGGCGATCCTGCTGCAAAGCCTCAGTCTCAAACTGGGTATTGCCACGGAGCGCGATCTCGCCCAGCTTTGCCGCGAAAGCTACGGCAAGTGGGTGAGCTTCGGCCTGTGGATCGGCGCGGAGATCGCAATCGCGGCCTGCGACCTGGCAGAGGTGATCGGCTCAGCCATTGCCCTGAACCTGCTGTTTCATATCCCGCTGTTCTACGGCGTGCTGATTACCGGCCTGGATGTCCTGCTGATTCTGCTGCTACAACGCTGGGGCTTCCGCGTAGTCGAGGCGCTGGTCATCACGCTCATCGGCACCATCATCGCGATGTTCGGCGTGCAGCTGTTTCTATCGCGGCCTGAATATGGTCCGGCGCTGCGCAACCTGTTCATACCTTCGACCCAAATCATTACGAATCCCACGATGCTTTACATCGCCATCGGCATGCTCGGCGCGACGGTCATGCCTCACAATCTTTACCTGCACTCCTCGATCGTCCAGAGCCGCAAGTACAACCGCACGCCGGCAGGCAAGCGCGAAGCCATCTTCATGTCCAACATCGATTCGGCACTGGCTCTGACCGTGGCTCTGTTTGTGAATGCGGCCATCGTAGTCGTTGCGGCGGCCGTTTTTTATCGCAGTGGACACTATGAGGTTGCAGCCATCGAGGACGCCTACAAGCTGCTGAGCCCACTGGTAGGCGCGGCGGGCGCCAGCACTCTCTTCGCAATTGCTCTGCTGGCAAGCGGTCAAAATTCCTCCATCACCGGCACTCTCGCCGGGCAGGTGGTGATGGAAGGCTTCGTCCACATAAAACTGCAACCGTGGCTGCGGCGAATGATTACGCGTTCGATTGCGATCATCCCCACCATCATTGTCGTGTGGTTCACCGGCGAGCGCGGCACAGAGAAGCTGCTGCTCCTGAGCCAGGTAATTTTGTCCCTGCAGCTAAGCTTTGCGGTAATCCCACTGGTGATCTTCACCGGCAGCCGCAAGAAGATGGGCGAATTCGTGAACGGTCCACTTCTGCAAGGCATCGCATGGCTCGTTGCTGCGCTGATCGCCGGACTGAACGCGTGGTTCCTGGTGCTGATGCTGAAATGAGGCAAGTTTTCAGTCGTCAGTGATCAGTCCTCAGTAACCCAAGAGCTCACTGACAACTGAAAACTGACGACTCACAACTGATCAGCTACCATGGATGCCATGCATGTACTTTCTGCCGCCGAAATGCAGGCTTGCGACCGGGCGACAACGGCTCGGTTCGGAGTTGCGTCGATCGACCTGATGCGAGCCGCAGCTTCATCAGTAGCAACGTTTGCGCGGGAACAGTTTCCGCGTGCGCGCAAGGTGACGGTTCTATGCGGCAGGGGGAACAACGGCGGCGACGGGATGATGACGGCACGCCTGCTCGCTGCGGCCGGTCTGGAAGTGACGACACTCCTGCTGGGTGCGCCGGAAAACCTTGGGCCGGATGTTGTGACGGCCTGGGGAGAACTACTGGCCAGTGCGGCTCCCGGAACAGTCCATGTAGTGGAGACGACGGACCAACTCTCAGTTCACAACGAAGCTCTGACGGCCGACCTGCTAGTGGATGCCCTGGTGGGTACGGGATTCAAGCCTCCGCTAAAAGGGTTGGCAGCTGCGGCACTGGAGTGGGTCAAATCGAGCCACGCACAATTCCTTGCAGTGGACTTGCCTTCGGGCTGGGCAGCAGATACAACGACGGCAACCGCGACAGGCCCGGTGTTTCCGGCGGATGCGGTCATCACCTTCACCGCACCCAAGCCGGCACATGTATTTGCACAGCTAACCCGAGCATGGAACCAGCCAGTGCTAGTGGCGCCGATCGGATCACCGGACGCAGCTGTTGTCACCAAGCTCGGCGTGGACTGGGCTGGGTCGGCGATGGAAATGATCCGGGCACCGCGCTCAGCCAATGCGAACAAGGGCAACTTTGGACATGTGCTGGTGGTGGGCGGGTCATTGGGCAGGTCGGGTGCGCCGTCGATGACATCGCTGGCAGCGCTCCGGAGCGGAGCGGGACTGGTAACGGCTGCGGTTCCAGCCTCGGTGATGGCCCAGGTGAGCGCGGTTGCTCCGGAACTGATGACATGGCCGCTGACTACCGGCCCTGCTGGCGGCATCTCCGCTGAAAATCTTACGCCGGAAGCGGTGGCGGCTCTCATGAAAGGCATCACCGTGCTGGCAATTGGCCCAGGGATTGGCCAGAACGCGGAAACGGTAAAGTTTGTAACGGGTCTCCTGGCGGCGACAAAAATTCCAGCGGTCATTGATGCCGATGCATTGAATATTCTCGCTGCCAAACCAGTCTTGCTGGCAAAGCTGGCCAAAGGCCGGAAGGTGGTGCTCACGCCGCATCCCGGAGAGATGGCACGCCTTGCCGGAATCACCATCCCGGAGGTGCAGGCCAACCGGCTCAAGGTCGCGCGCGGGTTCGCAGAGCAGTTCGGCGTTACGTTGGTGCTAAAGGGCGCGCGCACACTGATTGCGTATCCAGACGGCCGTGTCGCGGTGAATACAACGGGGAACCCCGGTATGGCCAAAGGTGGTAGCGGCGACCTGCTGACTGGGCTGGTGGCAGGTCTATTGGCGCAGTTTCCGGCAAATGCGGGCAGCGCCGTCGAGGCTGCCGTCTACCTCCACGGATTAGCTGCGGACCTCGCTGTGCGGCCCCCGTCGGGTATTCAAGATGAGCGTACTTTGCTCGCTACCGACGGTCTTCAACAACTTTCTCGGGCATTTCGCTTTGATTCATGTGGGGAGAACGGTTATGTTTGGTTGCAGGGGCTGCCGGCAGACGCCACGCCGCGTGTGTGCTCCAATGAGGCCAGCCGATGACGAACGCCGCTCCTCCCGCCCCGAAGGTTCCACCAGAAGCTGTCCGGACCCATGAATTTACAACAAAGAGCGATGCCGACACGATTGAGGTCGGCCGCAAGTTGGCAAAGCTGCTGAAGCCCCCACAACTGCTGATCCTGAGGGGCGAACTAGGCACCGGAAAGACCACGCTCGTGAAGGGGATTGCGCAAGCTCTCGACGCAGCCGAAGCCGATGAAGTGACGAGCCCCACGTTTACTCTGGTTCATGAATATGACGGTACGCAGGGCGGCAAACCCGTCAAGCTGTTTCACCTGGACGTATACCGTCTTGAGGGCGAGCGGCAGTTGGAGACGCTTGGCCTGGATGAGCTGCTGACTGAAAACGCGCTAGTGCTGGTCGAGTGGGGCGAAAAATTCAAGACCATCAAGAAGAAGGCCACCGGCGAAATCGCCATCACCTCCACCGGCGGCGACGCACGCAAGATTACAGTGACGCTAAAAGATCCGGCATAGGCTTCTGATTTTCCTAAAACCTACTGTTGCCTTCGGAACCTCCTTCGCGCTGATGGTGGAACTCGCCTGAAATATCGTGGTTCTCCTCCTTCACGTCCGTTTTCGCAAATTCGAAATTCGAATCCGACGCTTCCTTCATCTAACACCTGCGGCATGAATTTCGAAACATTCGTCAGCGACTTCTGAGGAGACAAATGACAGTAAAATCCGATCTTTCCGGCACATTTACCTTCCCAAACACTTCAATCACCGTCAGGCGCATGGGCTTCGGCGCCATGCAGCTTTCCGGTCGAGATGGCGCAAAGGTAATTTGGGGTCCACCAAGGGATATTCCCGGTGCAATCGCTGTTCTGCGCGAGGCCATTGCCTCCGGCGTAGACCACATAGACACCAGCGACTTTTACGGTCCACACGTAACCAATCAACTCATCAAGCAAGCGCTCCATCCTTATCCCAAAGATCTCGTGATCGTGACCAAAGTGGGCGCACGCCGCGGCAGCGATGGCTCGTGGCCACACGCTCGCTCGCGCCAGGAAATCATCGATGCGGTACACGACAATCTAAGAAACCTTGGCCTCGACACACTCGACGTCGTCAATCTTCGCCTGGGTGGCTTGGCCGCTCCGACGGACGAGCCCTTTGAGGAGCCTCTCACCGCGCTTGCCGAACTCAAGCAGCAAGGCCTGATTCGGCACATCGGCCTTAGCACCGTTTCCCCCCAGCAGGTAGCCCAGGCGCAGGCCATTACCGAAATCGTCTGTGTCCAGAACTTCTACAACGTGGCCCAGCGCACCGACGACAAACTCGTTGATACTCTCGCCGCTCAAGGAATAGCCTACGTACCGTACTTTCCACTTGGAGGCTTTTCGCCGCTGCAGTCATCCGAACTCAACGGGGTAGCCGCGTCGCTCGATGCCACTCCCATGCAGGTAGCGCTCGCATGGCTATTACACCGGTCGCCGAATATACTGCTGATCCCCGGCACGTCGTCCGTTCAGCATCTGCACGAAAATCTAAAGGCTGCAACGCTGGTACTTCCAGACGAAGCGCTTGCAAGCCTCGACAGCATTGGCGCCGCAGCCGCGTAGAATCCCATCGTAGAGCGAGCGATGCGTCGACTAGATGCATCGCTCGCCTAGGTGTCGCCGATCGTCTATCGACTTTAAAACAACACCCACAGATTACTGGCAACTCAAGCATTCGCCGCCTGAACGTGTAAGATTTCTCCATCTTCCCTGGAGGCTTCAATGCCCGCGACTTGCAAAATTTCAATTGCCGCGATCTTCACTTTCATTCTGACTTGCGCAATTTGCATTCAACCAAACTCCAAGGCTGCCTCCACACCCCACATCTATCAACGTCCCGCTCTGAGCCGCGACCTGATTGCGTTCGGCTACGCCGGAGACCTGTGGACTGTGCCTCGCACAGGCGGTCGCGCTACGCGGCTCACAATCGGTGTAGGCATTGAGACCAGCCCCGTCTTCTCGCCAGACGGCACCACTATTGCGTTCACCGGTGAGTATGACGGCAACACAGACGTCTTCACGATTCCCGTCACTGGAGGCGTGCCGTTTCGCGTGACCTATCATCCCGCGACCGATGCGGTGGTCGGCTGGACCCCGGACGGCAAAGACATCCTGTTCCGCTCAGACAGGCAGGCCACAAGCCGGTTTACGCAGTTGTTTACAGTCCCCGCTCACGGCGGCATCGCCAAGATTCTCCCGCTGCCAATGGCCTATCAGGGCCAGTATTCACCTGATGGAAATCAGATCGCCTATTCGCCTTTGCCGCCGGCTTTCGCATTCAATTACACCTCGTATGTTTCCTGGGGAAACTATCACGGCGGACGCGCCAGCACCATATGGATCACCACGCTGCCGGGGCTTGATTCCATCGAAATTCCCCATGAGAACGCATCGGATCTTTCGCCGGTTTACGCTGGCGGGAGCATCTATTTCCTCTCCGGCCGCGCAGGCCCAATCACGATCTTCAAATACGATCCGGCGACGAAGAAAGTCAGTGAAGCTCTCCATAATACTGGCGCGGACATCCGCACCCTGGCAGGCGAGGGAGCCACGCTGGTCTACGACCAATTAGGCGAGATCTATCTCTACGACACAGCCAGCGGCAAGGCCCAGTCTGTGCCCATCGAGATTGACGCCGATCTGCCCGAAGTTCGTCCGCGCATTCAAAGCGTCGCCGACGAGATTGAGCACGTTACCATTTCTCCCACCGGCTTGCGTGTCGCCGTCGAGGCGCACGGAGAGATTCTCACCGTTGCCGCCAAGCACGGGCCCACGCGCGACATAACCAACACCCCCGGCGTGATGGAGCGCGAACCGGCCTGGTCGCCCGATGGACAATCAATTGCCTATTTCTCCGATGAGTCCGGCATGTACGCATTGCACGTTGCACCGCAAACGGGAACCGCACTCGCAGGCGGTGCAGCAGTGAAGAAATTTCCCCTTGCAACCGAGCCCTCGTATTACTTCGATCCGAAGTGGTCGCCGGATTCAAAACGCATCGCGTTTCGCGACAACCGCCTGAAGATCTGGATGCTCGATACAACCACGGGCAAGTTGTCGACGGTGGACGATCAAAATGCATTTGGCGGCTTCTCAAGCCAGAGCTATGAGCTTGCCTGGTCGCCCGATTCGAAGTGGCTCGCATACGAGCGCTCGGTTGAAAATCACTTGCATGCCATCATGCTCTACTCCGTAGATTCGGGGAAGTCCACGCAGGTAACGAGCCAGATGGCGGATGCGGACAATCCAGCGTTCGACCGCGATGGCAAGTATCTCTACTTCACTGCCAGCACCAACGCGGGCGCAACCTCAGATGGCCTGGACATGACGAGCGATCTTTATCAGGTAACGTCCAATATTTATGCAGTGGTGCTAGCCGCAAGTCAGGCTTCACCAATTGCGCCGGAACTTGAAGATGAAAAGTCGGCGACCGAAAAGCAGGCGGATGAAAAGAAGGATGCTGCCGGCCCAGACGCCAAAGCCACAGCCAAGGACAGTGACGAAAAGGCCACGACAGACAAAACATCGGCGCCGAAGCCACCCAAACCCGTGAAGGTGGACTTGGAGGGAATCGGGAATCGCATTGTCGCGCTGCCTCTGCCTGCGTCAGTTTACCTCGGTATCGAGACAGGCCTGAAGGGAAGCGTCTACTTCCTTGAGCGTTCGCAGTCCGGCCGATTTGCCGACCGCGGCGCGACCCTGAGCCGCTGGACTCCCGAAGATCGCAAAACAGAAAAGCTGGCCGAGGGCGTCGTCAATTTCGAGCTTTCCGCCGACGGCAAAAAAATGCTGCTGGCAATTTCAAAGAGGAAGCCGGAAGATGAAGGCCCAGGCGGAGGCGGACCGCCATCGTGGGTGATTGTGCCTGCCGACGCTCCCATCAAGCCCGGCGATGGTGCGCTGTCGTTCGCCGATCTGAAGGTACGTGTTGAGCCGTCAGCGGAGTGGGCGCAAATGTACCACGAGGTCTGGCGCATTGAGCGGGCATTTTTCTACGACGCGCATTTCCACGGCACCGATACAGTAGCCGACGAGAAGCGGCTTGCGCCATTTGTCGCATCCATCGCTTCGCGTGCCGACCTCAACTACATCTTCCAGGAGATGCTGGGCGCGTTCTCGGTAGGACATCTGCGCGGAACCGGCGGTAAAATTCCCGAAGCTCGCAAGGTCCCGGGCGGATTGCTCGGCGCCGATTACGCAATCAAGAACAACCGCTATTGCCTGGCCAAGATTTATACCGGTGGCCTTTTCAATCCGCAGATCAAAGCGCCCCTCGCGCAACCTGGACTGAACCTCTCTGTGGGCGATTGCATCCTCGCCATCAACGGCCAGGACCTGACCGCCGCGGTTGACATTCAGCAGACGCTCGAGGGAACAGCCGGCCAGGTGATCAGCCTCCGCGTTGCAAATGCAGATGGCAAAAATCCGCGCGATATTTCCGTGATTCCAGTACCCAGTGAGGCTTCTCTCCGCAATATCGATTGGATTGAAGGAAATCAGCGCAAAGTAGGAGAGCTCTCCGGCGGCAAGCTGGGATATGTATATCTGCCCGATACAGGCGCGGGCGGCTTCACAAATTTCAATCGCTATTACTTCGCGCAGACAGAGAAGCAGGGCGCAATTATCGACGAACGATTCAATGCCGGCGGCCAGGTTGCCGACTACTTTGTTGAGGTGCTGGGGCGCCATATCGAGTCGTATTGGGCGCCACGCTACGGAACCATCGAACACACGCCGAACGCCGCCATTTACGGCCCCAAGGTCATGATCGCCAACGAATTTTCAGGCTCTGGCGGAGACGCGTTGCCCTGGCTATTCAAGCAGGCAAAACTCGGCCCGCTGGTGGGCAAGCGAACCTGGGGCGGTCTCGTCGGAATCTCGGCAATTCCGGTGCTGATGGATGGCGGGAATGTGACTTCACCGAGCGTAGCCTTCTTCTCTCCCAAAGGCGAGTGGGATGTAGAAAACCACGGCGTCGACCCTGATTACGTTGTAGAGCAGGACCCGAAGGCAGTCAGCGAAGGCCACGATCCGCAACTCGAAAAGGCGGTAACGCTGGCGCTGGATGAATTGCAGAAGAATCCCGTGAAGAAAGTGGAGCGGCCAGCCTATCCGAACTACCACCAGTAACCACCTGCGGTGGGGCAGACGCGGCTTGCGCCGCAGGCGCTTTTCTGGCCGTGGTGATCAGGCGAGGTGGGCTTCGAGGCTTCGCACCCTTTCCCCCGAAAAAGGCAAATGGATGGGCACCCCGGCGTCTAAATTCACGATCAAACTGGGTGCCCCGGGTCTCGCGTTTGAGACCTGGGGTAGCACGAGCCTCAACCCACCAATCTGCTCGCCACAGACCTAGAACCCCATGATGTTATAGCCGCAGTCCACATACATCACTTCGCCCGTGATCGCGCTGGAGAGTCCGCTAGCCAGGAACATCGCAGCCCCGCCGACTTCAAGCTGATCTACATTGCGATGCAGCGGAGCGCGGTCCGCATGCGACTTCAGCATCTCGCTCAGATCGCCGACCCCGCGTGCCGCCAGGGTCTTGATCGGTCCAGCGGAGATGGCGTTGACGCGGATATTCTTGCCGCCAAGCGTCCAGGCCAAATAGCGAACCGTAGACTCGAGGCCGGCCTTTGCAATGGCCATCACGTTGTAGTTGGGCACAACCTTCTCGGCTGCATAGAAGCTGAGCGTGATAATGCTGCCGCCTTCCGTCATCAGCGGTGCGGCGGCGCGAGTGACAGCGATGAGCGAGTACACGCTGACGTCCATGGCCACGCGAAATCCCTCGCGGGTGGTGTTGAGGAAATCCCCGCGAAGCTCGTTTGCAGGGGCGAAAGCTACAGCGTGGACCAGGGTTTCAATCTTGCCATATTTGTCCTTGAGCGCCGCGAAAAGGGTGTCGATCTCCGCATCGTTGCTCACGTCGCATTGGAATCCGGAGGCACCCGGAAGCTCCGCGATCAGACCCTCGGCCTCCAGCTTCATGCGTTCGTTTTGATAGCAAATTGCCAGGGTTGCGCCGGCCTCGTGGAGTTTCTGGGCGATGCCCCAGGCGATGGAACGCTTGTTAGCCAGCCCGAAAACCACGGCCGTCTTACCCGCCAAATTGATCATGCTTGCTTTCTTCCTCCATCGGCCCGCGCAAAGAGGGGACCGAGCAATTCCTAGAATATCAGGCAAAAAAAGACTATCAGCAGAAAAGCAGGTCTTTCGACTCGCTGAACTCGCTCAAGATGACAGCTTTGGGGTTAGAAAATCAGCCGCCCAAGTCGACCAATTCGACCTTGCCAACGAGCTGTCCCAGGAATCTTGAACCGAGGCGCTCGAACTTTTCCACTGAATCCGTAGCGAAGCATCGCAACTGCGGACTTGGCGCGACATCGGCGAGTCTTTCGCCAGATTCGCAAAGTCGTTCGTTGATGCTCTGAGCAGCTGCTTCTGCGGCCGCCTGGGCTGAGTCGATGACCCGAATTCCCGCAGGCACAGCAGCTTCAAGCATCGGACGGAGTAGAGGGTAATGCGTGCATCCGAGGACGAGCACGTCGGGGTTGAGCCCTGCGGCAGCAGCATCGGCGGTCAGTTCGGCAAGGTATATGCGGATCACATCGGCAGTGACTTTACCGTTCGGAACGGTCGAATCGATCCAGCCTTCCTCGACGAGAGGGACGAGCAGCGGGCAGGCTTTTTCTAAGGCGCGGAGCCCCTGCGCGCGACAAGCGGCGGCATACGCGCGGCTTTGCACAGTAGCATCGGTGGCGATAACCAGCACATCGCCGGTGCGGGAGGCGGCGCGGGCAGCAGATGCTCCAGGATCGATTACTCCCAGGACAGGAACAGAGACGGCGTCCTGAATGGCGTCCAGCGCCAGAGCGCTAGCCGTGTTACACGCGATGACCAGGAATTCCGCGCCTTGTTCTCGAACCAGAAACTGTGCGCTCTCCGCGGCATAGCGCGCAATAGTCCGGCGCGACTTGGAACCGTAGGGCAGCCGAGCCGTGTCACCCAGAAAAGCGAACCTGGCCTGCGGCATACGATCGATCAGAGCGCGCAGCACAGTGAGGCCGCCAAATCCGGAATCGAAGACGCCAATGGTAGGTGAAGTGGCCGCTGGAGAACTCACGGATGAACGCCCTCTGTCGGCACCGCGTCTGTCGCCAGGTAGGTGCGAGTCAGATCGGCGTGTCCGGCCAGTGTGGGACGCTGCTGGCCATCCACCAGGAAGCGAACCTGCGTGACGTGCGGCAGATTCGCGTGCAGTGTGCCGCAAATAGAGAGCACAGTGAGAGTCTCCGCCTCCAGACCCGAAGGGTGGCTGGAAGCAAAACTGCCGGTCAGGTTGACCACCGCAAGCTGCGGGCCGGAAGCATCAGGCGACTTGGCCTGCGAGGCCCCGGCACCGGCGGCCAGGCTTGGAGCCGGCAGCAGAAAGACCTGCGCAATTGAACTGGCGCCCCCGGAGACAGGATGAGCGGCGTTGGGGGCTGCGTAGAGATCCATCAGCTTACCGAGGATTAACCTGGCGCGGGCACCCTGATCCTGTGGCAACGGCAGGGTCTGGACTTGCGAAAGTAGAGAGTTATCGGCGTCGTTGGCAACAAGAAGGGTGGCTTGCTCAGCCGGGGCGACCTGGGGGGCCTGGGTCGGCGCCGAGTCTTCACCCTGCAATAGCCGCTGGTGAGCGCGCTCGCGCAACTGCCAGAGAACACCGCCCATGGCGATAGAGGCGGCCAATAACACGCCGAACAGGATGGTCTGGTGACGGGCAATCATGGCTGGCGAGCCTCCGTCTTCCACTCAAGCATGGCCGCGGCAAGCGCTTCAGCTACACGGGCCTGGTATCCGGGGTCATCGAGGCCAGCTTTGGTGGCACCGCCGGCGTGGTCCGGTGCAATCTCAATGGCGATCGCAGGGCAAGTCATACTATCGACCGCGGGTAGCGCTGTGCGTCCAAGCGTGACGGAAACGCCGGCGTGCTGAAGGGCAGAATTGAGGATTCCAGCCATCGCCAGGCTCCGCGTCACCCACGCCGACTGCCCGGTCTTCCAGGCTGGAAGCCGAGTCGGGGCAGCAGGTGCCAGCGAAGACGCAAAAAGGTGTACGCCGGTACCAGTCTGCGAGGCATGGAGGCTTAGACACGCCTGAGCGTTGGCATGGTTGGCAATCTCAGAGCGGCGATTGGCATCGACGTTTGCGTCGGACTCCCGCGTTGTGACCACCTGGATGCCGCGCGCATTGAGCAACGACCTCAGCTTGACGCTCAGCGCCAGGGTATAAGCTTTTTCGGCCTGGGTGTCGAGATGCCCGCCGGGATCGTCTCCGCCGTGCGCAGCATCGAGAACGACGACAAATCTGGCTTGAGGCGCGGGCGGGGCCTGCGCGGCCGTTACAACTCCGCCGGCCACCGCGAAACAGGCGAAACAGGCCGCAACTGCCAACGGGCGCAAATGCTGCTCCAAGATTGCTTTAATCCAGCGCATAGATAGCCAGGCCGCTGAGCAATTTGGGGAAGAAGTCGGTAGACTTTTGCGGCATTACGTCGCCTGCAAATGCCACTTCCCTGAGCTGCTCCATGGATACGGGGTTGGTGAGAAAGCTGATGTCGGCCTGACCGCTGCGCACCTGCTCCACCGCTTCGCCAGCATCGCGGAGATAGCGCAGGTTAGTCTGCTCGCGCACCTTTTCCGCATTGAGGCCGAGCAAGCGGTCGAGAATGATCGAGTGCAAATGGCTCAGGTCGAGCTGGCGCTGGCGTTCCGGCAAGTCGGTGAGCGCGGCGGCTGTCGCTTCAGGTTTAGTGCGAAGCAGAAAGGCTCCTTCCCGGGTCACTGCAATAAAAGCCGTTCCATCCTGGTTGCCGAGCAATTCGATATAGCTAGCGGCGCTATTTTCCGCCAAAGCGTCGACAGTGAAGAACTCTTCCGCCTTCGCAATGAAAGAAGCTACGTCGAAGCTTTCCAACCCGTGAACCACCCGGTGCGTAGGCAGAATCACCAGGCCCTCAGAGTCCATGTTTACGAAGGTCATCATGACTGCAGCTTCAGGATAAGGTGGCTGCGGCAGCTCGCTGGGATTGTGCTCCGTTGAACCTGACTCGGCCGGCGCATGTCCCTTTGCATAGTTGAGAGCCGTCTCATAACGATGGTGGCCGTCTGCGATGATCAGCTTTTTGTCAGCCATCGCAGTCGTAAGCAGACGGATGGCCGCCGGGTCGCTGATGCGCCAAAGGCGGTGGAGAACGCCGTATTCATCGGTAACTTCGGCCTCGGCAGCGCCGGCGCCGTCGTAGATCGTCCTTTCCACGCTACCGGAAGGATCGGAATAGAGCATGAAAATCTGGCCGAAATGAGCGTGCGTAGCCTTCAGCAGGTTGAGGCGGTCGCTCTTGGGCTTTGACAGCGTCTGCTCGTGGCGGAAGACCACCTGGTCGGCGTACTCATGCAACTTCCCAAGGGCGATAAAACCGCGTCGTTCCTTCAGAATTTCTGTCCCAGGCACCTTGAAACGCTGCGAATAAGCGAAGACGCAAGGTGCTTTCTCTTGGATAAGAATGCCTTGTTCGCGCCAGGCGCTGAAATCCCGGGCAGCGCGCGTATAGACGTTTTCGCCGCGCTCAGCATCAAAAAGTTCCGGCAGGCCAAGAATGATCCGTATCAGGTTAAAGGAACTTCGTTGGTAGTAAGCCTGCTGCATTGAGGGGGAAATCTTGTCGTAAGGCTGGGTTACGACATCATCCAGACGGACCGCGGAAGGATTATAGCGCCATGCTCGAAAAGGATAAATGCGGGCCATATGGAAGGAATTGCTCCCCACGAAGCTGCCAAATTTGCGAACGGGAGTCCAACAGGATAGGAGTGAGGACCGGTGTGCGCTTAGGGTCGATTGTATCCCAACAGTCTCACCGGGAAGACCGATCCGAACTCCGCTGTTTCCACTCAATGAAAGGACGAATCAAGGTTGGCAAGCCGGTTACAGGGATGTGACAACAGGTGTGCGCCAACCGTGCTAATATCGCGTTCAATCCCTTGGTGATGGAGTATGACGACTCTTCCATTCCGGCTCATGACTTCGAACGAGCACGACAAGCGGCGTTTGATTCGGCGCTTGTTGGGTATTTGCGGACTTGCCGTGCTCTTCTGCGCTGCCCGGTTACAAGCCCAGGACACGCCGCTCGATACCGTGCATGTGCCGCCTCCGACCACGGCCACACCCGGTACCGCGGAGCCGAAGGGTGCCGAAGCGCCAGCCGCAACCGGCCCCGACGCTCTGAAGATTCATCCCGGCTCCCGCATCCGCATGAACGTGGACATGGTGCTGGTCCCTGTGACCATAACCGATCCCATGAACCGCCTGGTAACTGGCCTCGAACAGGAAGATTTTCAGGTATTCGAGAACAACAATGGCCAAAAGATCATCAGCTTCGCCGCCGAGGATGCGCCCGTCTCAATCGGCATCGTCTTCGACCTCTCGGGCTCGATGACATCCAAGCTGATCCGCGCCCGCGAATCAATCCTCCAGTTCATCAAGACAGCCAACCCGCTGGATGAATTTTTCGTGATCGGCTTCAACGACCGGCCGGAGCTCATTGAGGACTTCACCAACTCAGTCGAGGATATTCAGGCCCGGCTGGCCACAGTCCGCAGCGGTCACCGCACCGCGCTGCTGGACGCGATCTACTACGGCGTGGCCAAGATGAAGGACGCGCGCCACGAGCGCAAAGCCTTGCTAGTAGTTTCAGACGGAGGCGACAACCGCTCCAGATATACCGAGGGCGAAATCCGTTCCCAGGTGCGGGAGTCGGATGTCGAGATCTACTCCATCGGTATCTTCGACCCCTATGCGCCTACCCCGGAAGAACGCACCGGCCCTCAGCTTCTCAATGACTTGAGCGAAGAGACGGGCGGGCGGCTCTTCCGCGTCGACGACATAGCCGAAATGGGCGATATCGCCGAGAAGATTTCCACCGAGCTGCGCAACCAATATGTGATTGGCTACCACCCCAAAGATCTGACCCGCGATGGCAAGTGGCGTAAAGTGAAGGTGAAGGTAAATCCTCCCGCAGGATTGCCTCCACTGACTGTCCATGCTCGCACCGGCTACTATGCGCCTTTGCAATAACCTGGTTCTCTCTGTTTTTTCGGTAGTCGTGTCGGCATCGGCTCTCTCGCTCGCTGCGCAGCAATCCCCGTCTCCGCAGACGAAGAATTCTCAAACGTCGTCAACCCCGCAAGCTCCATCGCTCACTGTGGACCGCGACCCCGTGCGCTCACCCGATGCCGAGCCACCCAACACATCTGCCGGCGCAATGCGCAAAGAGAGCACCGGCTACATCTTGCATACCGATGTGGAAGAGGTTGTGCTGAATGCAACCGTGCTCGAAGGCAATCGGCTGGTTCCAGATTTGAAAGGCGACAACTTCGAGATTTTCGAAGACGGCGCCAAGCAGACTCTGATCAGCTTCCAGCATTCCGACCTGCCGGTTTCAATTGCGCTGGTTGTCGATAATTCAGGATCGATGTCCAAGAAGCGTCCCGCTGTGAACAAGAGCGCGCTGGATCTGATCCAGGCCTCCAATCCTCAAGATGAAGCGTTTGTAGTGAACTTCTCCGACGAGGCATTCATCGACCAGGAATTTACTTCTGATGTGAATAAGCTGCGCGACGGGCTGGGGCATATCGAATCGCGGGGTGGTACTGCGCTTTACGATGCGGTGGTAGCTTCGGCCGACAAGCTGGCTGCGGACGCCAAACATCCCAAGCAGGTGCTGATCCTGATTACCGATGGCGAGGATAACGCCTCTACCATGCTCTTGGAGCCGACAATTCGCAAGGTGCAATCGCTTTCCGGACCTGTGATTTATTCGATCGGGCTGCTGTTTGGCGATGAGATGAGTCGCGCCGAGGTCCGGCACGCCCAGCACGCGCTGAAGATGCTTTCGGACGAGACGGGTGGGATGGCATTCTTTCCCAAGTCAATAGAACAGATCGATCAAATCGCGGCCGAGGTCGCGCGCGACATTCGCAACCAGTACACACTGGGTTATCGCTCAACAAAGCCGACGACGGAGCCGGGGTTCCGCAATGTAAAAGTGAACGCCGAGGCCAAGGGGATGGGCAAGCTGACTGTGCGGACCAGAACGGGTTACTATCCTGTCGTGAGTAAAGCGAAAAAGGAACCCGCGGAGAAAAAGTGACAAGTCAGACGCAGTCGGCTGACTGTCTTCCCTCAAATCTGGGTGCCCCATCCTCTTCACGCTTTTTGTGAAATGGGCGGGAGACCTCAGCTCTTTCCCGCCGCTTCCGAAACCTCTCCTGCCAATCATTTAGACTGAAACAGCCATGGCCGTAGCTTTTTCAACCTCAACCCCGCTTCGCACTGCTTCCGACATCACAAAACTCGTGGGCCAAACGCCCATGCTTCAACTGGCGAGGCTCGCCCCGGAGCCGGCAGCGGCGGTTTTCGCCAAACTGGAGTTCCTCAACCCCGGTGGCAGCATCAAGGACCGCGCCGCTTTGGGTATGATTCTGGACGCTGAGGCGCGAGGCCTCTTGCATCGCGGCTCAACGATCATTGAAGCCACAGCAGGCAATACCGGCGTGGGATTGGCGCTCATCGGCGTCAACCGTGGCTATACGGTAAAGCTGTTTGTGCCCGAGGGGTTCGCCGAAGAGAAGTGCATTCTGATGCGCGGTTTTGGCGCAGAGGTAATTCGCACCCCTGAAGACGAAGGCATGGCGGGCGCCATCAAGCGGGCGCGCGTAGCAGGCGCCGAGATTCCAGGATCTTTCACAGCATTGCAGTTTCAAAATCAGGCCAACCCGCAATTCCATCACGACACGACGGCCGTCGAAATCTGGGAACAAATGGAAGGCCATGTGGACGGTTTTGTGGCGGGCGTTGGTTCAGGCGGCACATTCTCCGGCGTTGGTCGTTTCCTCAAGGAGCAGAACCCAGCAGTCGTCAACGTCGCAGTCGAGACGCAAGGTTCAATCCTGCAAGGTGGCGCTCCAGGCAAGCACAAGGTAGAAGGCATAGGCGTGGCGTTTGTTCCCGAAACATTTCACCGCGACGTCTGCGACCGGATCGTCGCTGTCAGCGACCAAGACGCATTTGGCATGGTCAAGCGCCTAGCCGCCGAAGAAGGCCTGGTAGGCGGATCAAGCTCCGGAGCCGCAGTATTCGCCGCCGTAGCGCTGGCGCAGGAGCTTGGGGCCGGCAAGCGCATAGCCGTAATCATTCCCGACTCCGCCGAGCGCTATTTGTCGAAGAACATCTTCGGGGGCGGCGCGTAGTTTGGGACTTTTCCCACCCAACACCCTTCTCATCTTTCGACTCCGCTGAAGTTCGCTCACGATGACTCACTTGAGATTTGGAAGGGGAACATTGCCCCACCTTGTCGCGATAAGCTAGAAGCTAGAAGCTAGGAGCTAAAAGCTGACTCATGCCTGATTACAAATACTCGACCCTCGCCGTCCACGCCGGCCAATATCCCGACCCTTTGACGGGCGCGGTCAATGTGCCTATCTACCTTTCATCGACCTTCGAACTCACCGGCATCGGCACCGACAAGGGATGGGATTACTCCCGCGCCGGCAACCCCACACGAGACCGCCTCGAAGAAGCGCTCGCTGTCCTTGAAGGCGGCACCAGCGGCCACGCCTTTGCCAGCGGCATGGCGGCCATCTATGCGCTGGTGGCTACGTTGAGTGCGGGCGACCACGTGATGGTTTCGAGCAATGTATACGGAGGCACACAGCGGCTCTTCAATCAGGTGATTCGCAACTACGGCATCGAAATTGAGTATGTCGACATGGGCGATCTGGCGGTGGTCGAAGCAGCAATCAAGCCGTCGACGAAGCTGATTCACGTCGAGACGCCGACCAATCCCATCATGTCCCTCACCGACATTGCCGCCGTCAGCACTCTCGCGCACGCACACGGCGTTGAAGTCAGCGTAGACAACACCTTCATGTCGCCCGTTTTGCAGAGCCCGCTTGCCTTGGGCGCAGATATAGTAATGCATTCGACGACCAAGTTCCTCAATGGGCACTCAGACGGATTGGGCGGCGCCTTGATTGGCTCCAAGCCCGAGCATAAGGAGCGCTTTCTCCTGGTCCAAAAGGCCGCAGGAGGCATCCTTTCGCCGTTCGAATGTTTCTTGGTTCTGCGCGGTATCAAGACGCTGCCCTTGCGTATGAAAGCGCACGAAGAAAACGGCCGTGCTGTTGCAGAGTTCCTGTCAACGCAATCGAAGTTAACCCGGCTTGCATATCCTGGCTTGAAATCCCATCCGCAGCATGAACTCGCAGTGCGCCAACAAAAAGGATTCGGCTCGATGATGAGCTTCGACCTTGGCACCACAGAGAAGGCCGGCCGCTTTCTTGGCGCGGTCAAGCTGTTCCTCAATGCCGAATCGCTTGGAGGCGTCGAGTCGCTAGCCTCACATTCAGCAACCACAACGCACGCGGCCCTCGGCGATGAAGAGCGCCAGCGGCTGGGGATCACGCAAGGCCTGGTCAGGCTCTCCGTTGGCATTGAAGACAAGGACGACCTGATCGCCGACCTGGAGCAGGCGCTGGCAGCGGTGTAATCATTTCCTCTTCAGGAGGGGTATCGGAAAAATGGCCAATTCTGATTCGGAACTCCGCAAGCTCGTCGGGGCAATCATAGAAGGAGATTCCGCCGGCGTTTCACGTCAGCTTTCCGAATCGCCGGGTTTGGCGCGGGCGAGCTTTCAAACGGGAGCGACTCGCTTAACCCCCGACGAGTTCCTTGAACAGATAGCGCGCTATATCTATCAGGGCGACACCGCGCTGCACATTGCCGCAGCCGCGTATCAAACGGAGATGGTGCGCAAGCTTTTAGCGGCCGGCGCGAATGTGCATGCAAGGAATCGCCGCGGCCAGCAGGCATTGCACGCAGCTTCAATTGGCAATCCAAGTTCACCCCGGTGGAATCCGTCCTCGCAGATAGCCACTATTGTTGTTCTCATTCAGGCGGGAGCCGATCCGAATGTTATGGACAAGAGCGGAGTGGCTCCCTTGCACAAAGCGGTTAGAACACGGTGTGCGCCAGCCGTGCGAGCCCTCCTCGACCACGGTGCCGATCCCGCTCGCCCGAATAAGAACGGTTCCACGCCAACGCTGCTTGCGATTGAGAACACCGGCCGTCCCGGCTCCGGTTCGCCGGAGGCTAAAGCCCAACAAGCTGAGATTGCGCTCATACTCGAGCAAGCGCTGAAGGCCGTATAAGAATCAGCTTCAGTGCCCAACCGGCGCAGGCCCCAGCTTCTTCGGCCGCTTCATCAAAAACGGCAGTGGGATCAGGATCGCCGTCAGCGCAACCATGATCCAGACGACATCGACATAGGCCAACAGCCTCGCCTGCAACTGCGCCATACCAAAAATCTGTGCCCCGGCTTGATCCATTGCGTCTGGCATCGACCCAACCCCGCGCTTCATCAACGCTCCTGCCAGGCCTGAGCGCAGCGCATCGAACGGCCCGTTGCCCGTAACAGTGTGTGCGTTGAGCATGGCCAGGTGCGTCTGCGTCAGGCGCACAAGCATCGTGGTCACAAAGCTGATGCCCACCGAGCCGCCCAGATTGCGCATCAACGCGGACATGCCGCTGACTTCGTTATATTTTTCCTGCGGAACCCCCGCGTAGCAAAGTGTATTGATAGGAATGAAGAGGAACGGCAGTCCAAGCGCAATGACCACGCGCCAACTGACCGCCATGCCGAAAGGTACGTTAAGATCGAGCCCCGTCATGCGATAGAGGCCAAACGTAGTAATCGTGAAGCCCATGGCCACCAGCCATCGCGGATCGAATCTGGGAGCGAGCGCACCGGCCACAGGAAACAAAAACATCAGCGCCAGACCGCCGGAAGAGACAGCCATCCCGGCCTGCTCGGCGGAATATCCCATAATCTCTTGTAGAAATTGCGGAATCAGCACAGTGGAAGAGTAGAGCGACACTCCCACCATGAACATTACGAACATTGTGGTCCCCACATTCCGCTGCGCAAACAGCCTCAAATCGAGAATAGGGTGCTCAACATGGAGCTGACGCCAGATAAAGACCATCAACCCAATCACTGAAATCACGAAGCAGGTAGTAATGAGTCGCGAACTGAACCAATCGTCTTCCTGCCCCTTGTCCAGCAATACCTGTAAACAACCAATCGAGAGCACCAGCAGGCCCAGCCCCCAATAATCCACACCCTCTTTGCGCTTGCGGATTGCCGCTAGATACGGCGGATCTTCCACAACTCGATTGGTGAGATAGAGGGAAAGCATGCCCACCGGAATGTTGATGAAAAAGATCCATCGCCAACTATAGTTATCCACGATCCATCCGCCGACAGTCGGACCCAGCACGGGAGCCAGCACCACCGCCATGCCATAAACCGCAAAAGCCATGCTCCGCTTCGCAGGCGGAAATGTGTCCGCCAGGATCGATTGCTCGCTTGGTTGCAAACCGCCGCCCGCGGCACCTTGCAGCACACGGCAGATGACCAGCACTCCGAGCGTCGGCGCCAGCCCGCACATCAGCGAAGCCAAGGTGAACAGCAGCACGCATGTCATGTAAAAGCGCTTGCGGCCAATGCGATTCGCGATCCATCCGCTGATAGGGAGCACAACCGCGTTGGCCACCAGATAACTGGTCAGCACCCATGTCGACTCGTCGCGGCTTGCGGACAGCGACCCGCCGATATGCGGCATAGCCACGTTGGCGATGGAGCTATCCAGCGCCTCCATGAATGTCGCCAGTGTGACCGTGATCGCTATGACCCAGGGATTGGCACGCGGCTTCCAGGTATCGTGAAACGAGAGTGTGGCTGCTGCTGCCAGGGGGCTGCCTTTCGTTGGAAACCTTGGGAAATGGTGGGTCGACTTAGTCGCTATGAACAGGGTAATCGATACGCGCCGGACATCAAAGGCCGCGGACGCGAAACCACGCTGGAAACCGCGCTTCATCGTGTGTCATGCTTGAGGCTTATGGAAACGAAGGAGACACCCTCGGTAAAGATCCTGCTCGGGATCGACACTTGTGGGCCGATGGGTTCCGTGGCGTTGGGGCGTCTCACCAATACCGTGGCCGAGGTCGTTCATCAGATTGAACTCGAAGGGCGGACCTACTCGGCGACGTTAGTAGCCGCCGTTGCGGATTTGCTGACGCATGCCGGAGTCGAATTGAAGGACGTGGGCGCGATTGTCGCGGTAAATGGGCCAGGGAGTTTTACCGGTGTGCGTGTTGGACTGAGCGCAGTGAAGGGCCTTGCCGAGGTCGCGCAGATTCCGGTGGTTGCGGTGTCGCGCTTGGAGGTGCTGGCCTGGAAGGCCGGCATTGAATCTGCGGCCCTGGATGCTCATCGGCATGAGGTTTTTCTGCGCCTGGGCCGGTCTGATTCGCCAGCACGAGAACTGCTTGCCGGGGTCTCTGAATTAACGACAATCGACCCTGCCGGTTTGCGCATCGCCGTATGCGATGAGGCAGCAGGTCTCCTGTTGAAATCCGCGTGGCCATCGGCAGAACTGCTAATCAGAGAAACGCCGACAGCTGCGGATGCAGTGCAGCTTTGCGCGGTGCGGGTAGCGGCTGGCGAATTCGTTGACCTGGCTCTTTTAGATGGTCATTACCTGCGCCGCTCAGACGCCGAGATTTTCGGCGAAGCAGCAAAGGCGCGGACAAAATGAGTTCCCCGGCTGCGGTCAGGATTCGACGCATGAACGCCGCAGACCTCGATCGCGTCCATGAGATAGCGTTGGCCTTGCCGGAAGCGCCGCATTGGCCGGTTTCAGCCTATGCGGCGGCGATCGATCCCGAGAACACGCCGCCAAGAATTGCCCTGGTCGCAGCCGATCCGGAAGTCGACACGCCGAAAGCGTTCCTGATAGCAAGCCTGCTTCCGCCGGAGGCTGAACTTGAGTCGATAGCCGTAGCGGCGGATGAACAAAGGCGAGGAGCAGGTGCGCAGCTCCTGAGTGCCTTGATCGAAGGACTACGGAAAAAGCAGGTCAGCCGGCTGGTTTTGGAAGTGAGGGCCTCAAACGTGGCAGCGCTCGGATTCTACCGCGCTTTTGGGTTCAAAGAAACCGGTCGACGCAAGCGCTATTACACTGATCCTGAAGAAGATGCAGTATTGATGAGCCTGGGCCTGCTTTAGGGAGATCGATGTGAAAGCGACGATTCTGACCGGGCAACATGTGACCGCGATCACGGCTCAAAGTGTTTACGTCCCGAAATCCACAGGTTCAAATTACTTTTGCCGTTTTTCCCTCTTGCAGATTGCACATTGGCAGCGATATATGTAAATGTTCAGTTAACACCGGAGGTGCTTGATGGACGAATTACAGGATTCCACGCTGGGTGAAGAGATTGATCGCCTGCATGCAGAACATCATCGCTACGCTCAGCGGCTGGAAGAACTAATTCAAAAGCCCTATCTTTCTGCGGATGAACAGCTGGAAGAGGTGCGGTTGAAAAAATTGAAACTGCACGCCAAGGATCTGATCTTTGCCCTCGAGCGCCGTTTACCGGCAATCGCCTAGGCAGAAAAGGTTCAGGGCTTTAAAGGCGAGTTGTTCCGTCAATTTGCCTCAAAGAATTGGTCGCGACGCAGGCCCCCGCGAAGGTCGCATCGGGTGTGTGCGCCTGGGGCAACTAACCTCGAAACCGGCAGCATAGTAAACCGCCGTATAATCGTTGGGACGATGGTTCGTGACGGTTACATCTACGGTTTAAGCTTGCTGGCAGTTGCGGGATTGCTGGTGTGGGCTACAGGGAATTGGGCGTGGTGTATCGCGCCTATCCTCTTGGCGGCATTTTTTCTGTGGTTCTTTCGCGACCCCCAGCGGACAATTCCCGACACCCCTGGTCTCATCGTGTCTCCCGGCGACGGAGTGGTCACCGAGGCGGTCACTATCTCCACTCCCGATGGCCCCCGCCAGCGCATCAGCATCTTTCTCAGTGTCTTCAATGTACACGTGAATCGCTCACCAATTGGCGGAGTTCTAAGCCGCGTGCACTACCAGAAGGGCCAATATCTGAACGCCATGAACCCCGCCTCGGCGGACCGCAATGAGCAGAATGCGGTGACTGTGAAGGGCGAAGGGTTCGAAGTTACCTTCAAGCAGATTGCCGGCCTGTTGGCGCGGCGAATTGTATTTAACCCAAAAGAAGGCGATACCGTTGAGCGCGGCCAGCGTGTAGGCCTGATCAAATTCGGCTCCCGGGTCGACGTGATCTTGCCGGCCGAGGCCCAACTCAAAGTGAAGGTGGGTCAAAAGGTGAACGGAGGCGAAAGCGTGCTGGCTGCCATGCAGGTTGGAGACAGGCTGTGAACGGGATAGACCCAGTGCTGGCTAAAGCCAAGGCTCAGGCCCGGCTCCGGCGCGGCATGTACTTGCTGCCTTCTTTGTTTACCGTAGGCAATATCGGCGCCGGTTTCTTCTCCATCACCGAAACCATCAAGGCCATCAGCGGCCCCGGCGATGCCCACACCCACCTGGATTGGGCTGCCATCGCCATCATTTTCGCCATCCCCTTCGACACGCTGGACGGTCGCATTGCCCGTATGACAAACACCACCAGCGAGTTTGGCAAAGAGCTCGATTCGCTCGCCGATGCCATCACCTTTGGCGTTGCGCCTGCGCTGCTGGCCATGATCTGGGGCTTCCATTTCCTCCTCGACTCAACCAATAAGCAGCTGCTCGAGAACCTTCATCACGCTGGCGCTTTTATCTGTTTCCTGTTTCTAATCGGCGGCGTATCGCGCCTCGCGCGCTTCAACATCTCCCACGATGCGCAGCCGAGGAACCCCGGTCGGCCGGGCCGCAAATACTTTGTAGGAATGCCGATTCCGGCAGCGGCAGGTTTTTTAGCCTCCTCCGTGCACCTCTGTTACGGATATCCGATTCTGGCCTGGTGGGTCGCGGCTCTCTGGCTCGCGCTGGTCGGGCTAAGCGGATTCCTCATGGTAAGCACCTGGCGGTTCTGGTCCGGCAAAGAAATCAACTTTTCGCGCAGCCACCCATTCCAACTGCTTTTCTTGTTGGCAATCGTGTTTTACGTCATAATCCGGTATTCGAATTTCGCCTTTTTTGCGATCGGTCTGACGTATATGTTCTCCGGAATCTGGGCCCGCGCGGCCTATGGCTGGACACGGCGCAGGCGAAGACGTCCTGACGGGTCAGCCATCCCGGATGCGGTCGATCCCGAGCCGGGTTCGCTCCGGCCTTTATAACTCTTCATCTGAAAAAGGAAGCCCGTGTACAAGATTGCAATTGCTGGAGCCTCCACCCTACTTGGGCGCGAGTTGAAGGAAGCCCTGTCAGAGTCGCCGCTCGCCGCCGCGAACTTTTTGCTGCTCGACGAGGAAGAGGCGCAGGGACAATTGGATCAGGTCGGCGATGAAGTTACATTTGTCCGCGCCATCGATGCCGACTCGTTTGAACGCGCAGATTTCACGTTTTTTGCCGGAACCGAAGCCCTCACCCGCAAGCATTGGCGCACAGCTTTGCGTGCCGGGTCCACAGTCCTCGACCTGAGCGGCGCGCTGGATCAGGAGACAGGCGTGCTGGTCCGTGCGCCATGGCTTGGGTCTGAGTCGACCACGGTCGATCTTTTTACGCCCGCCGTCGTTCCCGCGCATCCAGCTGCGTTGGCGTTGGCGCTGCTGTTGGAGCGGCTGCAACTGGCCGCTCCGTTGCGGTTCGCCGCAGCCACTGTGCTTGAACCCGCCAGCGCTTTTGGACGTGCGGCCATGGACGAGCTCCACCAGCAGACAGTGAGCCTGTTAAGCTTTCAGACCCTGCCCCGGGCCGTCTTTGACGCCCAGGCCGCCTATAACCTGATGACCGGACTGGGCGAGAGCGCCACCGTCAACCTGGGTGCCGAGGAAGCAAGGATTCGCCGCCACTATGAGGCGCTTGGCGACGGCCGCTGGCCAACGCTGGCATTGCAGGTGATTCAGGCGCCCGTATTCCACGGACAGGCCTTTTCGATCTTCGTCGAACTCGAGCGGCCCGTAGATATTTCCGCGCTCGAAGAGGCTCTAAGCGGCGACCATGTCGACCTGGTCTTGGAGGATACAGATTCCCCATCGAATCTCGCAGCCACCGGCCAGAACGATGTCCTCGTACGCCTGCGGCCTGAGCGGGACGGGCGCAATCCGAACCAGGCGTCGCGGCTATGGTTGTGGGCCGCATCCGACAATCTCCGCCTTCACGCCCAGAATGCCGTCGAGTGCGCCCTGGATTTGCGCAGGCTCAGACCGGCGGGCACAGTCCAGTAAGATATCACTCGATAAGTAAGATTTACATAAAACGTCTTACCTGTGCTAGCATGTAAGTCATGGAACTGGCATACACAACCGTCAGCAGCAAAGGCCAACTCGTAATCCCGGCTGCGATTCGTGAGTCATTGGGGATCGAGCCCGGGACGCGCGTCGCAATCCGCCAGGAGGGCACTCGTTTGATTCTGGAACCCGAAACCCTGGCGGCCAAGCTTCGCAAGATTAGCGAAATGCGTGGATGCACCGCGGGCTTGCCGTCGGGAACCGATATTCTGCTTGAGGACCGGCGGCTTGAGCGTCAACGGGAGTTGGAAGAAGATGGTTGGTAAGTCCGTCCAATGACCTCCTACGTCCTGGACTCCTCCGCATTAATTCGATATATCGACGATGAACCAGGCGCAGAGCGGGTCGAGGAACTCCTCGGCGATTGCGTATCGGGCCGGATTG
>Ga0302140_10002013_pt1 | contig 26492 bp, 24 predicted proteins | sample I_Bog_E1_1_FD_202095 | JGI IMG/M metagenome (GOLD analysis project Ga0302140, IMG submission 202095) | Peat permafrost microbial communities from Stordalen Mire near Abisko, Sweden - I_Bog_E1_1 | ecosystem: Environmental > Terrestrial > Soil > Wetlands > Peat | place: Sweden: Abisko, Stordalen... | reverse complement strand
GTTGTTATTTTTATAAATTTGCGTAAACTAAAGAAAATTTTAATATAAAAATTCAATAAACTCAAATTCTATGTGATTTTTTACAATAATAATCATAGAATTTAAGTTCATGAATAATCCGGGATAACTCAGGATTTAAAGATTGGAATCCATTAGGTATATCACCACATCCCATATTATAAGATTCATTTGTTCCATTATTGTTACTTGTTTCACTTTTGTTATCACTGTTATTATAACAATTAGTATATCCACAAGCTCTAACTAAATCCTCAAAACCATTCCAACTATTGAATTCCGATGTTTCCTCTTAATATAAGTGCTTTTATTTATTATATTATTTGCAACTTATAAGTGTTACTTTCAGTAAATAAATTAGATACATTATGTATTTGTAGATTAGGTGAATTACTTAATAAATAGTGTTTTTTAACAATTGAAAATGCTATATTTACAAAAAATGTTATAATTAATTCATAATAATGAAATACTTCGAAACAATGAATTGTTATCTTGCTAATGGTTATAATAACATCTAAGATTAATTTCTTAGAAAAAAAATGGAGTGGAGAAATATTTATGGATATATCTATAACATCATTTTATAAACCTTTAATTGTATTTATAGGACTTTTTATACTTATTCGCATAACTGGTAAAAAACAATTATCTGAAATAACATACTACGATTACATATCTGGAGTTACAATTGGAGCCATAGCAGGTGCAGCAAGTGTTAATGAAAAAGTAAGTATCTACAAAATTGATAATAATATGAGTAACGAGAAGATTAATAATATTTGAACAATTGTATTGACAAATACATAGATATATCGTATAGTAGATTTCATAGAAAGTCTATAAAGTTAGTGGGAAATAAAGTTTTGCATGGCAATGGATAATTAAGATCATATTGCATGGAGATGAGAAGTATTTCAAATTAAGGATGCTTTATGATTTAAAGCCTACTAAACATATACGAGTAATTTAATATTGGAATATAAGAGAGGGGCGAAATATTATGAAAAAGACTAGAATTTTGAGTTTAGTGCTTTCAGCTACTATAATTATGGGGGTTTTTGTAGGATGTGGAAAGCAAGATCCTAATAGTGAAAATGCAAATAGTAATAAACCAGTAGAACTCTTAAATGTATCTTATGATCCTACAAGAGAACTATACACAAAGTTTAATGATAGTTTTATAAAATATTGGAAAGAAAAGACAGGGCAAGATGTGACAATAGATCAATCTCATGGAGGATCTGGTGCACAAGCACAATCAGTTATTGGGGGATTAGATGCTGATGTTGTGACTTTAGCATTAGGATCTGATATTGATGCTATAAGCCAAGCAGGCTTGATTCAAAGCGATTGGCAAAGTAAATTTAAAGAAAATAGTGCACCATATACATCAACTATTGTTTTCCTTGTTAGAAAAGGAAATCCTAAAAATATAAAGGATTGGGATGATTTGACCAAAAGTGGTGTTTCAATTATAACACCAAATCCTAAAACATCTGGAGGAGCTAGGTGGAATTACTTAGCGGCATGGGCTTATGCATCAAAGAAGTATAATGGAGACGAAACGGCGATAAAAGATTTTATGTCTAAGGTATATTCCAATGTGGCAGTACTAGATTCAGGTGCTAGAGGAGCAACAACAAGCTTTGTAGAAAGAGGATTGGGAGATGTACTTATTGCGTGGGAAAATGAAGCACTTTTATCTCTTAATGAACTTGGAAAAGATAATTATGAAATAGTCGTACCTTCATTGAGTATTTTAACAGAACCATCGGTTGCAGTAGTAGATAAAGTAGTAGATAAAAGGGGAACTAGAGAAGTTGCACAAGCTTATTTAGATTATTTATATACTAAAGAAGGTCAAGAAATAATAGCACAAAATTACTATAGGCCTAGAGATAAAGAAGTTGCGGAAGAGTACAAAGATACATTTCCAACTGTTAACTTAGTTACAATAGATGATCCATTATTTGGAGGATGGACAAAAGCTCAAGCAACTCATTTTGCAGATGGTGGAACTTTTGATCAAATTTATATACCAAAGAAGTAAGGACAGATATGAGTTAGTAGTTTAAAAGAAATAAATAACACTATTTATTTGATGTTTAGTATTAATAATCTCTATGCTTATTTTCAGAGAATTTAACTGGAGATTATCAACACTATATATCAAAATTGCATATCAACTATTAAAAATGATAGCAATCATGAATTGATTAAAAAGAGTGGAGGATGAATATGAGCAAATCAAAAAGGGTTATTCCAGGATTTAGGCTAACAATGGGTTTTTCTCTTATTTACTTAAGTCTTATTGTTTTAATTCCCTTATCGACTTTAGTTATAAAGTCAGGAGGAATGGGAATAGATAAGTTTTTTAGTACAGTATCAAACGCTAGAATAGTACATGGATATTTGGTTAGCTTTGGAACTGCATTTATAGCAGCAATAATAAATAGTATATTTGGAGTAATTGTAGCTTGGGTTTTAGTAAGATATGATTTTCCATTTAAAAGATTTATAGATGGGATAATTGACTTACCATTTGCGCTGCCTACAGCAGTTGCTGGTATCTCATTAACAACCTTATATTCAGAAAATGGTTGGATCGGGAAAATACTTTATTCTCTTGGAATTAAATCATCTTTTTCAATTTTTGGAATTATTGTTGCATTAACATTTATAGGCATTCCTTTTGTTGTAAGAACAATTCAGCCAGTACTAGAGGATTTAGATGTTCAATATGAAGAGGCAGCAATAATGCTAGGAGCTGGTAGAATAAGAACATTTTTTAAAGTTATATTCCCAGAAATACTAGCACCACTATTAACAGGATTTGGACTAGCCTTTGCTAGAGGTGTTGGTGAATATGGTAGTGTTGTTTTCATAGCAGGAAATATTCCTATGAAGACTGAAATAGCACCTCTTTTAATTATGTCAAAATTAGAACAATATGATTATAGTTCTGCAACTGCAATAGCGTTAGTTATGTTATGTTCATCATTTTTAATATTATTTGTAATAAATGCAATTCAATTATACAATAATAAATTAAAACAGATATGAGGTGAAAAGCAAATTGGGGAAAACATTGATACATAAGAATGAAAATAAATTTTTTAAATATGGATTAATAATTATAAGTGCATTATTTCTTATATTAATGCTGATAATTCCACTAATATCAATAATTTCGGAAGCCTTAGCAAAAGGATTTAGTTCATATGTTAAAGCAGTTTCAGATGGATATACTCTTAAGGCTATGAACCTTACACTTATAACTACAATAATAGTAACTATTATGAATACTATATTTGGTATATGTGTTGCATGGACAATTACAAAATTTAAATTTAAAGGTAAAAATTTATTAGGAACTTTAATTGACTTACCATTTGCAATTTCTCCTGTTATTGCAGGATTAATATTTGTATTGACTTTTGGAAGAGGAAGTTTTATGGAAAGTATTCTAGAGAAAAATAATATAAATATAATTTTCGCTGTGCCAGGAATTGTATTGGCAACATTATTTGTGACATTCCCTTTTGTAGCGAGGGAAATAATACCATTAATGAATGCACAAGGAACTGATGAAGAAGAAGCAGCAGCTATGATGGGAGCTAGCGGATTTAAAATTTTTAGAAAAATAACGCTTCCAAATATTAAATGGGGACTTATATATGGAGTAATACTTTGTGCAGCAAGAGCCATGGGAGAATTCGGAGCAGTGTCAGTAGTATCTGGTCACATAAGAGGAAAAACAAATACTCTTCCGTTGCATATTGAAATTTTATATAATGAATATCAATTTTCAGCAGCTTTTGCAGTTGCTTCTATATTGGTTATTATTGCAATTATTATATTGATATTACGTAATATTGTGGAATGGAAAAGTAAAAAGGAGGGCTAGAAGATGTACGTGGAACTAAAAAATATTAGCAAAAATTTTGGAGATTTTAAAGCATCAGATAATATTAATTTTAAAATAGAACAAGGAAAATTAATTGGACTTTTAGGACCAAGCGGAAGTGGTAAGACTACAATACTTAGAATGATTGCGGGTCTTGAAACTCCAGATAAAGGAGATATTATAATTAACGGAGTTAAGGTTAATGATGTAGAACCTGGTAAGCGTGGAATTGGCTTTGTTTTTCAGAGTTATGCTTTATTTCGTCATATGACAGTTTACGATAATATTGCTTTTGGTCTTGGAGTACAAAAAGTAAAAAAAGAAGATATTCGTAAAAAAGTTACTGAACTTATAGAACTTATTGGGCTTAAGGGACTTGAAAAAAGATATCCAGGCCAATTGTCAGGTGGACAAAGACAACGTGTAGCCTTTGCAAGAGCACTTGCACCAAATCCACAATTATTATTATTAGATGAACCATTTGCAGCTATAGATGCAAAAGTAAGGAAAGAACTTAGAAGATGGTTAAAAGAAACAATATCTAAATTAGGCATAACAAGTATTTTTGTAACTCATGATCAAGATGAAGCAGTGGAAGTCGCAGATGAAATAATAATAACCAATAAAGGTCAAATAGAACAAAAAGGGAGTCCAGTTGAAATTTATAAGAATCCACAAACTCCATTTGTAGCACAATTTATTGGGGAATCAAATCTTATAGCTGATTATACTAAGTTAAAAGGATTTGAAGTAGAAGAAAAAAGAGAAGAAACTAAAGCTATATTAAGACCTGAATTTATAGAGATTGCTAAAAATGATACGGAAATATTAACTCCACTTGCAGCAGAAAAAGGAATTGTAAAAGATATTGCTTTTAGAGGAAATAATCTTCAAATAGATGTACAAGTTGGAGATGAAATACTTAATGGATACAGGAGTTTAGAACAAGAGCCCTTGAAGATTGGTGAAGAGGTATTGGTTTTAATTCATAGAGTGTATACTTTCAATGAAGAAAATGCTGAGGTTGTAGAAAATAAAATTAAAACACAACAATTATCAGTATATATATAGAAATATATATTAATATTGCATAATGTGGGTTAAGAGATATTTTTAAATAAAACAGATTTATAGCGATCATATTTCACTGAGGAGGTAAGAATATGAAAATAGAAAAACTTCAAACAGATGTTTTGATTATTGGAGGTGGAACTTCTGGGTGTTATGCAGCAATTACTATAGCCGAGAATTCAAATAAGAATATTATAGTCTTGGATAAAGCAAACATAAAAAGAAGTGGTTGTTTAGCAGCTGGAGTTAATGCTATTAATGCATACATTGTAAAAGGTAAAAAGCCACAAGATTATGTGGATTATGCTAAACAAGATGCAGAAGAAATAGTACGGGAAGATTTATTAATTACAATGTCAGAAAATCTAAATCAAGTTACTAAAAAATTAGAGGATTTTGGGCTAGTTATATTAAAAGATGAAAACGGAGAGTATGTGACAAGAGGTAATAGAAATATAAAAATTAATGGAGAAAATATAAAACCACTACTCGCAAAAGAAGCCACTAAACATTCTAATGTTAAAGTATTAAATGGAGTAAATGCAATTGATTATATAGTGGAAGACAACGAAATAATAGGTACATATGCAATATCCGTTGAAGAAGATATATTTTATGTAATTGAAGCTAAAGCTGTGATTTGTTCAACTGGAGGAGCTGCAGGATTATACAAGCCTAATAATTCAGGATTTTCAAGACACAAAATGTGGTACAGCCCATTTAATACAGGAGCTGGTTTTGCAATGGGCATTAAAGCTGGAGCAGAAATGACGACCTTTGAAATGAGATTCATAGCTTTAAGATGTAAAGATACAATATCACCAACTGGAACTTTAGCTCAAGGAGTAGGTGCAGAACAAGTGAATGCCCTTGGTGAAGAATATCAATATAAATATGGAAATACTACAGCTCAAAGAGTATATGGAACAGTAAAAGAAACTCTAGAAGGAAGAGGTCCTTGTTACTTAAAAACTAAGGGGATAACTGAAAAACAAGATGAAGATTTAATGAAGGCATATCTTAATATGTCGCCAAGTCAAACTTTAAAATGGATAGAAAATGGCAAGGGACCAAGTGAAGAAAATGTTGAAATAGAAGGAACTGAACCTTATATAGTTGGTGGACATACAGCAAGTGGATATTGGGTTGATACTAACAGAGGTACAACCATCAAAGGACTTTATGCTGCTGGTGATGTAGCTGGAGGATGTCCACAAAAATATGTGACAGGAGCCTTAGTTGAAGGTGAAATAGCAGCAATATCTGCTTTAAGCTATATTGACTATAAAGAAAATGAAACAGATAAAAAAAATAATGAATATAAAGCAGTTAAAGATAGTTACATAAAAGAAAAATTCACTTATGTTAATAAATTTTTAAATAATGAAAAAGACATATATTCAATAGATGACTTGGAAGAAGCAATGCAAAAAGTTATGGATGCTTATGCTGGTGGTATTAGCAATAACTATCAATATAATGAAAAACAATTAGATTTAGCAGAAGAAAAAATAGAAAGTATTGAAGATTTAAGTGAAAATTTAAAAGCAGAAGATATGCATGAATTAATGAAAGTTTTTGAATTAAGAGAAAGACTTACAGTTTGCAAAGCAGTTATAGCTCATTTAAGAGCAAGAAAAGAAACTAGATGGCATAGTTTTGGAGAAAATTTAGATTATCCTGAAAAAGATGATAACTGGTTAAAGTATGTTAATTCTAAATTAGAAGACGGGAAAATAAAAATAATCTTTAGAGATTTAGTAAACGGTGGTGATAAATATGAGCATTAAGATTGATAAAAACCTTTGTGTAGGATGTAAAAAATGCAAAAATGTTTGTCCGGGAAATTTAATAACTATTGATAAAGGCAATAAAGCAATTATCAAATACCCAAAAGATTGTTGGGGATGTGCATCTTGTGTTAAAGAATGCAAAGTTGAAGCAATAAGATATTACTTAGGTGCTGATATGGGAGGCAAAGGGAGTTTACTTTATGTAAATGAAGATAAAGAGATAATGTCTTGGATTATAGAAAAAAGCGATAAAAGCAAAAAAGTAATAACTATTAATAAGAAAAATTCTAATGAATATTAATAGGACACAATCAAAAAAATAATATTATTTTCTTTTATGTGTCTTAAATAATAAATAACTTTTGAAAAATTTAAATTAGCATAATAGGAGGACTAATTATGAGTGAATTATCACATCTTGATAAATTAGAAGCAGAAGCAATTTATATTATTCGAGAAGTAGCTGCAGAATGTGAAAAACCAGTAATGTTATATTCTATTGGTAAAGACAGTTCGGTTATGCTACATCTTGCAATGAAGGCATTTTATCCTGAAAAGCCGCCATTCTCTTTCATGCATATTGATACAACATGGAAGTTTAGAGAAATGATTGGATTTCGTGATAGAAGAGCAAAAGAATTAGGAATAGATATGATTGTCCATTCAAATGAGGATGGCGTAAAGCAGGGGATTAATCCTCTTGATCATGGTTCAGCGTATACTGATATTATGAAGACACAAGCTTTAAAGCAGGGGTTAAAAAAATATGGTTTTACAGCAGCCTTTGGTGGTGGACGCCGTGATGAAGAAAAATCTCGTGCAAAGGAAAGAATATTTTCCTTCCGTAATGAGGAACAGGCATGGGATCCTAAAAATCAGAGACCAGAAATGTGGAAGCTTTATAATACTAAAATTAATAAAGGTGAGAGTATGAGAGTTTTTCCAATTTCAAATTGGACTGAAAATGATATTTGGCAGTATATAAAGCGGGAAAATATTGATATTGTTCCTTTATATTTTGCAAAGGAAAGACCATGTATTTCTCGTGATGGCAATATTATAATGGTGGATGATGATAGATTAAAGTTATTACCAGGTGAGAAGGTAGAGCATAAAAAAATACGATTTAGGACACTTGGCTGTTATCCTTTGACAGGTGGTTTTGAATCAGATGCAATTACTTTAGATGCTATTATTGACGAGACACTTAGTGCTGTATCATCTGAAAGAACAACTAGAGTTATTGATAGTGAAGCAGCAGGCAGCATGGAAAGAAGAAAAAGGGAGGGGTATTTCTAAGATGAAGAGCTTATTAAAGTTTATAACATGTGGAAGCGTAGATGACGGAAAGTCTACTCTTATCGGACATATTTTGTATGATGCAAAGCTTTTGTATGCAGATCAAGAAAAAGCTTTGGAACTAGATAGTAAAGTTGGAAGCAGAGGTGGAGCAATAGACTATTCTCTATTATTGGATGGTTTAATGGCAGAGCGTGAACAAGGGATTACAATAGACGTTGCATATCGTTATTTTACAACTGATAATAGAAGTTTTATTGTAGCAGATACTCCAGGTCATGAAGAATATACTAGAAATATGGCAGTAGGTGCATCTTTTGCAGAACTTGCTATTATATTATTAGGTGCAAAGAAAGGTGTACTTGTTCAAACAAGAAGGCATGCAAGAATTTGTTCTTTAATGGGTGTAAAACATTTTGTATTTGCAGTTAATAAAATGGATTTAATAGAATACAATCATGAAAGATTTTTAGAAATTGAAGAGCAAATTAAAGAATTAGCAAAAGAACTTTCATTAGAAAATGTCTATATAATTCCAGTATCAGCTACAGAAGGTGATAATGTTACAGAAAAGTCACAAAATACTCCATGGTATACAGGAGAGGCGCTTTTAACATATCTTGAAAATGTAGAGGTTGATAGTAAGTCAGAAGAAGAAGGTTTCTATATGCCAGTTCAAAGAGTATGTAGACCTAATCACACCTTTAGAGGATTTCAAGGGGAGATCGAAGCCGGAAGTATTGCTGTAGGAGATGAAGTTACAACACTTCCTAGTAATGAGAAAGCATTAGTAAAAAGCATTCATATTACAGATAAGGATTCACAAAGTGCAGGAAAAGGGCAGGCTGTCACAATACAGCTTAATAAAGAAGTAGACGTATCAAGAGGCTGTGTACTTACAAAGGAAATAAATATAGTACCAAACAAGCTATTTAGTGCAAAAATTCTTTGGATGGATGATTCTGAATTAACAGCAGGTAAAGAATATTTTGTAAAAGTAGGAACCAAGATGCTAACTGGTGTTGTTACAGATGTAAAATATAAAATTGATGTAAACACAGGAAAGCATTTGCCAACTAGTTTTTTAACAAAAAATGAGATAGCAGTATGTGATATTTTACTTTCTGAAAAGATTGTAGTTGATAAATTCGATGCACATAAAACATTAGGAGAGCTTATTCTAATAGATCGTATTACCAATATGACATCAGCTTGTGGTGTTATAGAAGATGTTTATAATAATGATATTAAAAATGGAAAATTCACTTTTGAGTATAATGAATTGAAAGCGAGAGGAGACATTTTTGAAGAATTTTATTATGATACAGAAACTTTATCCATATTTAAATATAAACCAGAAGAACAAACTTATACAGTAGGTGATGAACTTCCAATAAAAGGTAATAGTTACGAATATCCAGGAAATTTTGATTTATTAGTTCTTCGTGACTGGATAGCAATTGAAGTACGTGATAAGGAAATTATCAATATAAAATCCATCGATGATTATAAGTATCAAGGAGTTCCAATTATTAATGGTAGAGGATTTGAAGTAAAGGTAAATTCTGATGAGGAATCTATAAAGTTCTTGAATGAATATAAAGAAATTAATGAAAAATCTCAAGGAGATTTCTTGAATAAATGGGTTAGGTTTGAAACTTATAGAAAAGTAGTTTTTCATAGCACTAACTAGAAGATATAATAACTACTGATTAATGATGGATGGTATTATACCTGTAACCACTGATAAGGCACAATCAAATAAATAACAAGTCCATTTGCCAGCCTATTTTCCATCATGCTGCGTCGGCAAATTGACCTAATAGGCCTGCTATGAGGGCAATTCGTCTCCTTGTCTGATGAAAAATATTCATGGAAACTTTGGACCTGTTATTTATTTTCATGTGCCTAAACTTAATTCAGTTATAGCAACATACACTGTTTAACTATTTCCAAGCAATGCAGTACTATAGTAGGGATAATTATTATGAAACTGCCTGCAGGATACCAGATTTTAGTTAAGAACTTAAAATAAAGACATGCTTAATTCTACATTCATGCATGAATTCATTCTATATGGTAATGATAAAAATGTAGAAGGAGTGATATTTATGGCTAATAAACGCAAAATTACTAAAAAGCAAATGGCTTCACTTGGATTGAAAAAAACTTCAGATGGCGATTACACTTATATAGATCCAGAAGATAAAACAGGATCATATAAACCTGTAAGAAACAAAAATAATAAGTAAATTGATGAACTGCCTTATAACGAATTTGAAATTCTGTTGAGGCAGTTTTACTAATATATATAATGCTATTATTATATGATTAAACCACAAAAACTATAAAGTATTGTGATTTAGTTTAACAACTTTATTTCAAATTCAAAAAATAGAAATTAACTCAATTCTGCTTAATGTTTTACATGATAAACTAATCATTAATGAATCAACTCTAACTCGATAATATTTGTCAGCTTTTTGTGGGCTAATCATAGTATCAATTTTAAAGATTCATCATATTATAATAAGATAGTAAATTTGAAATCTATTTATTGGGGGATATATATGAAGTATGACAAAATTGAATTACCATATTCATACAATGCATTAGAACCATATATTGATGAAGAAACTGTAAATATACATTATAATAAGCATCTTCAAGGGTATGTAAATAAATTAAATAATATTCTAAAAGGATATGAAAAATTTACAAAGGACAAAACATTAGAAGAAATACTTTCAAATATAAATAAAATACCTAAAAATATCAGGCAAGATGTTATAAATCAAGGCGGTGGAGTTTCAAATCATAATTTATATTTTTCTATTCTTTCGCCTAACCCAAAGAAAAATCCAGAAGGAAAATTATTAAAAGAAATAACAAAAACTTTTGGAACTTTAGAATTTTTAATAGAGCAAGTGAGTGAAGTAGCTATAAATCAATTTGGTTCAGGATATGGATGGTTAGTTAAAGACAAACATGGAAAATTAAAAATTATGAGCACTTTAAATCAAGACACACCCTTTAGTTTTGGATTTATTCCAATACTAACTATAGACATTTGGGAACATGCTTATTATTTAAAATATAAAAATTTGCGAGCAGAGTATGTTAAGAACATATGGAATATAATTGATTGGGGAAAAATTGAAGAAGCTTATAAAAATTAAAATATTAAATAATTTGATTTAAAAAAGAAATAAAGAGAGTTTATCTTAATTTTAAGATAAACTCTCTTTAATGCATAAAATTATACTGTTCAAAGTTGTTAGAGTATAATTTTAGTAGGTAAAGTTTTAAAAGTTAACTTTTTACAATTTATTTGATATAATAGAGTGTATATTAATATCATTAATTTTTAATATACGACTAAATTATTTTAGCAAGGGGAATTTACATATGTCAGAATTAAATAAAATACTGAAACCTAAATTAGAAACTTTGTTGGATGAAAATCAAGATGTTAAGGATGAATTAATAAATGAAAGATATCTAGCAAATACTCTAATTCAAAATGTTAGCTTAGATTGTATAAATGAAGAAAGAATAGAGATAAATGGTTGTCACTTTGTAAATGTTATATTTAATGAATGTTCTTTTAGAAATATAGATTTAGTAGATGTAGTTTTTGAAAATTGTGATTTATCTAATATTGATTTTTCAGATGGAAGTATGCATAGAGTAGAATTTAAAGGTTGTAAGATAATAGGAACTAATTTTAGTGGAGACAATATTCAAAATGTTCTTTTTGAAGAGGTTCTTGGAAGATACTCAAATTTTAGTTATTCTAAAATGAAGAATATAAATTTTAAAGAATGTAATATGAAAGGATCTATATTTTTAGAATGCAATTTTAATAAGGTGGAATTTAAAGGGTGTGATATAAGTAGTTCTGAATTTACTAATACACCTCTTAAACAAATAGATTTTAGAGATAGTGATATATCTGAAATAGCATTAACAGGAAGAGAGTTAAAGGATGCTATAGTTTCACCACTTCAAGCAGTAGAACTTGCAAGACTTCTTGGGGTTATAATTAAGTAGTTATATAAAATTAGTATTATAAATATTAAATATGTAAACTGTACTTATCATATTTTTAATTGATATACTTTCATTTAGTAATCAAATTCAAGGTCAATTAAAGCTCCATTAAATAAGAACTATTGATTAACATACTAATAATGATAGAATTATTATAAGATAATTCTATGTAGGAGGAACTATAATGGGAAAAATAGCATTAATAACAGATAGTGCTTCAGATATAAGTGTTGAAATGTTAGATGAAAATAACATTAAATTATTACCTTTTAAGGTTATATATTCTGATAGAGAATATGAAGATAGAATAGATATAACTCCACAAATGATGTATGAACGACTAAAAACGGAAATACCTAAAACTTCATTACCTAGTATAGAGAAAATGACTAATATATTTAAGGAAGCAGTTGATGAAGGGTATACTCATGCAATTATAATAACCATATCAGCTGCTTTTTCAGGTACATATAATGCTGTGCGATTAGTTTGCGAAGAATTTCCAGAACTTGAGACTTTCGTTTTTGATTCTAAAACTTTAACTATGGCAGAAGGTGCAATGGTACTTGAAACTGCAAAATTAATTAGAGATGGGAAATCATTTAAAGAAATAACTGAAATACTACCTACATATAGAGAAAAAATAGATTTATTTTTTACTATAGACACTTTAGAATATTTACAAAAAGGTGGTAGAATAGGTAAGGTTGCAGGCACTGTTGGAGAGCTTTTAAATATTAAACCTATTATAACAGTAGCAAATGATGGAACTTATAGGACTGCAGCTAAAGTTAGAGGTTCAAAGCAAGCTGTATCAAAATTAACTGATATATTAAAAAATTACTTAGAAAAAGGTAAATATAAAGCCTGGATTTTAGATGGATATGGTTTAGAAAAAGTTCAAAAATTATATGAATCAATAAAGGATCTTCCGAATGTAGTCGAATGTACAATCTCTGGGACAATTGGACCTGCACTTGGAGTAAATACTGGACCTGGGCTTGTAGGTCTTGCAATAGAAAGAATAGATTAATAATTTGATATTTTGCATGTGATTAAGAAAAGGTTAGTAAATTCATAGATGTAGAATAAATATTTAATAGTATATAAAATAAGATGATAAACTCCTACTACATTAAAGAAAAAACAAAATTTTTCTTTAACGTAGTAGGAGTTTTGTTTTAGGCACATTCAATTCTTTCATGTGCCTTGATCCATATAAATAATTTTTTATATATAGGATATACTAATTTATAGAAAAAATATTATAAGGTATATAACACAAAATAGACTAGTATGCTGACTTATTATTTCGATGTATATGCCTAATATAGGAGGAGTTAAAATGAATTTTCCAACATCTTTTCCAAAGCAAAAGCAAGATCAACAACCTGGATTTGAGTATGAAATGAATCCAAATCCAATTTATGATGATCCAATTTATAATAAAAAGGGTGATACTTTAAATAATAAAGTTGCGATAATTACAGGGGGCGATAGTGGAATAGGTAAAGCAGTTGCTATTGCTTATGCCAATCAAGGTGCAGATATAGTAATTGTTTATTATAATGAACATAAAGATGCAGAAGAAACTAAAAAACTTATAGATGCTATAGGCAAAAAATGTACGCTTATAGCTGGTGATATTAGTGATTTTAATTTCTGCAATAATGTTTTACAACAAACTATCAATGAATATGGGAAAATAGATATATTAGTTAATAATTCTGCTGTTCAATATGAGTGTACTGACATAAAACAATTAACAAATGAGCAATTTGATAAGACATTTAAGACTAATGTATATGGTACTTTTTATATGACAAGAGCAGCAATGAATCATTTAAAAGCAGGAGGATGTATAATAAATACAACGTCAGTTGTAGCCTATTTAGGTAATGAAACACTTATTGATTATTCAATGACCAAAGGTGCACTTGTAGCATTTACAAGAAGTTTATCAACAGCACTTGCAAAAGGAAAAACTGGAATAAGAGTAAATGCTGTTGCACCAGGACCTATTTGGACACCACTTATACCATCTTGCTTTGATGAAACAAAGACCTCAGAGCATGGATCAAAAGCTCCAATGGGAAGAGCAGGGCAACCAGTTGAATGTGCAGGAGCCTATGTATTTTTAGCTTCAGAATGTGCTTCATACATTACAGGTCAAACTATACATATTAACGGTGGAGAAATAATAAATGGTTGAACTAAACCACTAAAGCTTGAACAAATCTCTTAAACTTTAAACAAACCTCATAAACATTGAACAAATCGACGCTACGCAGTTCGGAATCGCAATCCCAGTAATAAATAGAAAAAAACAAGAAAAAATGAAATGAAAAGAATGACTAACCCCAGTAAAATCAAGAGTTAAGGATTAATAACCTTAGCTCTTTTTCATATCCCCAAAAAGAAAAAAAAAGGTGAAAGAAACAGAAAATAAAATTCCTATTAAACAGCCATCAATCGAAGTAACAAAGCCGATGTGGCGATTAGCCACTAGAAAAAAGGAATTTGGAGCTAAGAAATAAGTTCTTTTGTTCAAACTTTAAGGGAAAAGACACTAAAGTCTGATTGCATAAGTGGTAAAAAGAACCTTATATTCTGTTCAAACTTTAAGAGAATTTTTAATTCAGAAAATACTTTGAACCCAAGAAGAAATAAGGGATAGAGAGAATTGAAGAAGAAAAAGAGAAGAAGAAAAAGAGACACTAAACCTTGAACAATACCCCTTAAACCTTGAACAAGAAGATGCTAACGAAATCCGAAGCGAAGCCCCAAAAGCATTAGTTTAAAAAATAAGAAAAGCTAGGAATAATGAGGTTTTGCAGAGATAAGAGAAAAAGAAAAAAGGAAGAAAAATAGTGGGAAATAAATTGGAATCTGAAAAATGCTGTTTTGTTCAAACTTTAATGGAAAAGACATTAAACCTTGATTGCATAAGAGGTAATGAATACCGTCATTTTTGAAGGGAAATTGTGTTCAGAGTTTATGGGTGCAAAATTAAGAATGAGAGTATGAGCGGTATTGATGGGTGGCGGTTTGTTCAGGGTTTATGGGGTGAGTACAATGGTTGAACTCAACCAATAAACACTGAACAAATCACTTAAACTTTGAACAAATCTCATAAACTTTGAATAAACCGACGCTACGCCGTCCGGAACAGCAAACCCAATAATAACAAGAAAAAAACAATAAAAAATGAAGTGGAAAGAATGACTGACCTAAGTAAAATCAAGAGTTAAGGTAAATAGCCTTAGCTCTTTTTTTGTGAAGAAAATAGAGAAAGAAAAAGGGAAATAATTTGAGAGAAAAATAGAGAACTTCTCCATCAAAAATAACTCCACCAATCCGCCCTTCACAACCCATTTCAGAAAAAAACCATCAAAGAAACCAGCTCCGAAAGCGTAAGCAAAGAGAAAATAAAGGAAAAAATACGAAGAAAAATAAAGCCCCCCCCATTTGTAAAAATGTTATCATTTGAAAGATAATAAAAATACATCAATGGGGGGAACTTACAAATGATAGGGGACTAGCAAAAAATAAACTGGTCAATTTTTAAAGAAATACCGCAATTGAATATGCAGTATTTCTTTTTTGCTATTTAAGAATAAGTTTTACTTAAGATTAAAAATTTTCGGAAAAATAATGACTAAACCAATCATCCTCCTCAATAAACTTTAAACATTCTTCTAAAGTGCCTTCCTTCAAATCCATCCATTGTCCATTATGTCTTTGCCAATCCAATCTACATTTCGAACAATTACTATTAATTATCATAATTCTTGCTAATGGAAATTCATTATATTTGTCATCAATCAATGGCTCTATAAATGTGTTACTAGGATCATTCCATCCATATTGTTCACAAAGATGATAAATATACAATCGACCTGCTCTAATTTGAATTCTATGTACTATTGTGTTAAATTTCGAAGAATTTTTAATAATTTCAGAAACTTTATCAGTTATTAAATCCTTTTGATATTTATTTAATTTAGCTGGTTTTGGGTTGTAAACCCACACATATTCAGAAGTCATAATTCATCTCCACATCTCTCAAAAAAATGTTATTATTAATATAAAAAATAATATATTTGGCTAGGGGATACAAACTATGATAAAGAATTTTTTTGGTTCTTGCAAGGATATTATGATAAAAACAGTAGGAAAATTAGAAGGTTCTAATAAACGAGTTGCATTAGCACGTATAGCAAAGGAATATGGTTATGGTGGTAAATCATTTGTAGCAAAAGAATTTAAAGCAGGTAGGGACACCATTAGACTTGGCGGACATGAACTTAGAACTGGTATAGCAGGTATAGATGCTTTTAATATGAGAGGTCGTAAAACTGTCGAAGAAAGATTACCAAATTTAACAAAAGATATAAAATATATAGTTGACCTACAATGTCAAACAAATCCCCAATTTACAAGTACACGCTTGTATACACGGTTAACAATAACAAAAATTAGAAATTTACTCATAGAAGAAAGAGGTTATACAAACGATGAATTACCTACCAATCAATCATTAAATAGAGTAGTTAACGACTTAGGCTATAAAATGAAAAGAGTAATGAAAGTAAAGCCTAAAAAGAAGATTCCTAAAACTGATGCTATTTTTGAAAATTTGAAAAATATTCACGATGAAGTTAAAAATAAAGATAATATTGTAAGACTATCAATAGATTCTAAAGATAAAGTAAAAATCTGAGAATTTTCAAGGAGTGGGAAAAGCAGAGTAAGAAGAAAAGCATTAGATCATGATTTCGGAAATGAATATATAACTCCATTTGGAATTATGGATGTTAAGGCTGGTACCGTAGATATATATCTTGCTGAAAGCAAGGTAGCGGTTGATTTTATTGTAGATCGAATAGAAGAACATTGGGATAAATATTACTTTCAAAGTACAAAAGATGTATTGATTTTAAATGGGGATAATGGTCCAGAAAATAGTAGTAGTAGAACACAATTCATAAAAAGAATAGTAGAATTTTCTGCAAAGGCGAATATTGAAATTATCCTAGCATATTATCCTCCATATGATAGCAAATATAATCCCGTAGAGAGAGTATGGGGCAGAATCAATCAAGCCATCTAAAAGCATCGAATTGGTTAATGGGGAAGGGGAACTTATATCCTTTTCAGAGAAAAATCAAAACAAAATATCCATTTTAGGAAAACACTTCTACAATTTACATTTTATAAAAATGAAATTGCTTTGGGGTTTAAGTGAATTGACCAGTTATTTATTTTCTAAATTGGGGCTACTGGAGTAAGTAAAACCACACTATATAGATATATCAAATTGAATAAAGAAAACTAAAACTATTATAGTGTCATAGTATAAATAGACCCAATTAGGCTGACCTACGGACAGTTATTTTGCATAAATTTAAATTAAACCATAATAGTTGATAATTTTACTTATTATGGTTTGATTTATTTTTTGTGAATGTAATGTTATATCATAAATGAAATTATATGTAATTGGATTGGTATAATTATTTAAATGCATATTGTCAATGTAAATTTTAAACATTAAATTTCATAAAGTGTAAAGCAAAATTTTATATGATAATTATTTCTAGATGAATAATAGCATCTTTTAAACCATTTAACGCCAGATTTGAATAAACTGTAAATTCTAATTTGTTGTCCTTTTAAAGTTTTTGTAGCACCTATAAGCTTATTTTTTTATCTTTCTTACAAGAAACTCCAAGTGTTATAATCCAACAATATGCAATAGATATACATAAGTAAAGCATTCTAATATAATAAATATCCAGGCTTCAAGTAGATTCTAAATTGAAACCACCACTTTTAAAATCTTTAAACATTTCTTCAATCTGAAATCTTTTTTTATACTTTCTTATAACAAGAGATTTATTTAAGTTATTGGCTATAAACCAAATGTCTTCCGCGTCTATTGCTTTGCAAACGGCTATATTGCAGTTATAATTTTGAGCTGTTAATTTTATATTGTAGAAATATTTTGCTGTACCCTTTAAAGGAACTATATCTTCTAATTTTTTTATTTTGCTTTTTCCATCTATAGTTATTCCTAAATCTTTAGTACATCTTATGCAATATTTCCACTTAAGCTCTTCATCTATGAATTTAAATAAATCTACACTTTTAAATGCTCTATCTGCAAGAAGAGTAACTTGATATTTATAAGGAAACATTACAGAATGAAGAAATAGAAGCCCTTCCTTTATATGTTTAAAATCTTTATTTCCATCTTCTTTATACAAAAACACTTTGTACCAAAGTGGAATAGTTCTTTTACCAGCTTTTAAAGAAAACTGTAATATTACAAATCTATCTTGTATAGTAGTATGATCAAATATTATATATATTGAATTTGGAGTGCTTTTATATTTTTTTAGAATTTATATATGTAAAATTCATATAGTTTTTCGGTTTTTAGAGCTTTATTACTTAAAAATCTTTGAATTCTTTTAATTTTACTATCTTCTGTTCCAGAAGAATACGAATCTTTAAGCTCCTGTGCAATTTCAGACAATACAACTGTTTTTTCAATGATTATGCCAATAATTATTGCAACTAAATTACTCAATCTTTTTGAAGATAAAGGTATAATTTTTTCTAGTGTTTTTTTCAATTCTGTAGTAATATATTCTTGATCATTGATCATAAATAAACCACCTTTTCGATGTAAATTAGATTCGCAAATCAATTTTACACTAGATAACGGTGGTTTTTTATTATTTTCAAATTAAATTTTTCCTTAAAATAGATGCTGGTAATTATATGGTTATTAACTGTCCGTAGGTTAGCCCAATTAGGTATATTTATACTATGTTTTTTTGCATACCTATAAATAGAAAGATGTTTAAGTATGCAATATAATATATATTGTGGTAAAATAAAAATATAATTGAACTAAATGAGTATATTCGAAAAACAAAAATTAACACTTTTCATAATTAATTATAAATGGAATTTATTAGGACGAAAGACTATGTTAGCTTTAATTTTATGCATGACAAAAAGGCTTTTTCATATGCTATTTAAAAAAAGCTATAGACTTGATATTAGGTTGTATTATGCAGCTATATTTTTAAGACAAGGAAAAATATCAGTAATATTTATTGGTTTTTCGGTAGCCCAAGCATCTATAAAACAATTAAATGCACCAAGAAATACTCTTACCATTCTGCGTTCAACAGAATAAATAATGGCATCTTCGGCATGAAAATCGTTATTTATTCTGTCCCAGCATCTTTCGGTAGTAGAACGCCTTTTATAAAGAGATCTCCATTCTTTTGAACCGCGTAATATTGGAGTAAAATATTGAAGGTTATCTAAAGTTTTGGTGTAATAAGTTTGATTGCTTTTCATTGGGCATTTATCACAGTTTTCACATTGAATAGGGAATAGCCATTTGTGTCTGAAAGACTTACGAATAATTCCCCAATTGCGAAGCTTGTATTCACAAATCGATCTATGTGGAATACGATTATCATCAATTTTAACAAATTCACTATTAGCTGAAGGATTTGAAGAACGGGAATTTAAATCAATAATAGGATTTATTCCATAATGCATGTACAAAAGATAAAAAGCATTAGCTAAGAATGTTATTTAATGTAGATTCAATGTTGTCAGGAAGCTTAGAATTATCATATTTTAAAACTCTTTTAACTTTATGATAAGCCATGATAATAAGGGATCTAATTAATGCTACCACATCTTTTGGTGGAGCACCTTGTTTTGTTTTAGAATAAGTGCTTTGTATTAAAGGTACAATTTCGGTGAGGTCTGTAGACCACATTTTGGTTATTAGAGAACTACGCTCAAGTAAAGTAATTTGTTGATTAGTTTGAATAAAAAATTCGTTCAAAAATTTTCCGATAAAATTCTGATATTGAGCATGAGAAAATTTAACAGTTAGCATAGAAATCACCCCTTAAATGAAATAATGTCTATATTTTATTTTCGGATTTCTTACTAATGTTAAGTATTAATTTAGACTGTTTTATTAAAATGAATTAATAATAATGCGAATTTTTTAAATTATAGAAGTTATTCGCATAACATAAAGCTCTGAATAATTCTGAGGTGAAGCAGATTTTTTACAAAAATAAATGTAGAAAAATCAAAGCATTGAGAGTTTTCGAGAGCACTACTAAATACTAATGAGGTGATGCAATTTGCAAAATCAAATTCAAAGTAAACTTACAAAAACAAAAATGTAATTTAACAAAAGAAAAGGAAGTTAGAAATAATGAATTGTTTTACTAAAAAAATAAGATTGAATTTAATATCTAAAATATTATTGGTAGCGGTTATATTTGAAGTGAGTTCGTATGCAGTAATTTCTAATTATTCTACAGCAGTCGCACATGCTGATACTACGATTACAACTGCAACTACAAGTAATATAGAACTAATTAAAAATAAAATACTTACAGACTTACAAAGTTATAAAACCGATATAACATTTAGTTCAGATGAATGTACAAAATGGGGAATAGTTCAAGATACTGAAACTGACCCTGAAAACATTTATTTTGACTTATTGTTTGAACATCCAGAGATATTTTGGACTTCATTGAGTGTCATAGGAGTTACAGGTACTGATAATAATGGAAATAAATCATATACTTTATATGTTAGTAATCTTTATGATGATACTGAAATTGATAATAAAAAAACACAATTAAATTCTAAAATAGCTGAAATTACTAATAAAGTCTCATCCTATGGTGAGTTAAGAAAAATATATGAAATTCATGATTATATTAATCAAAATTGCACTTATGATTATGATGAAGATAATTTTACTATGCCTTCATCTACAATTGACCCTAAGTCGGATTTTGACGCATACATTGCTGATGAAAGAAAAATAGCAAAAGCTAATGCTAAGCATTATGAAGATCATAGTATTTATGGAACTTTAATAAATGGAAAAGCTGTTTGTGAAGGTTATTCAAAATCTGCTAAGCTTTTATTTAATAAGTGTGGAATTGAATCAGAAGTGATAAGAAGCAATGAGCATGGATGGAATTATGTAAAGGTTAATGGCAACTATTATCAAATAGACTTAACTTGGGATGATAAAGATGATGAAGCGACTCTATATCCATATATGTATTTTAATATTACCAATAATGAAATGGCAGATGATAAGTATGATGGGGAACTTCATACAGCAATATCACACAATGTTCCAGGCTGTACTGATACTACTTTTGATAATATATTCAGAAGTGTTGATAGTAGTGGAAACATATATGGAAAGAATGTAGTTAGAATTGAAGATAAATTGTATTATATTAATGATTCTAAAATATATTCAAGTGATTTAGATGGAAGAAATTCAAGTAGTGTAACTACTGTTTCTTCAAATAGTATATTATTATTCAATTTACTTTCTTATAACAATAATTTATATGTTGGAGATTTGGAATATGATAATAATAAAATGACATTATATATAAAAAAAATTGATGTTAAAAACAATCAAGTTGAAAACTATTTAAATATAAATAACGAGTTTAACTACAATTATGATATTAATGATGATACTTTTGATATGAACTTTTATATAAAAGATAATAAAACCATTGTTAATTTAACTCAACATAGTGAAAAAGTAACTAAAGAATTTTAAATAAGTAGTACAAGCTATAATAGATAGCTAAAGAATAGTTTATTTAATAAAAAATTTGGCTATGTTTTAATATAGTGTTGAAATATAGCCTATAAAAATTATAGATGGGATTATCCATCTATAATGCTCAATAGTATTTTAAGACGAATCACTTTCTGAAAGAGCATTAGCAATGGAGAGTTCATTTTGGTCAAAAATCGTGGTCAGAGTTTATGGGTGTTAATTTTAGAATGAGAGTATTAGTGGGTTTGGATGGGGAAGATTTGTTCAGACTTTAGGGGATGAGTACAATGGTTGAATACCCTCACTAAACCCTGACGATTCTACTAAACCTTGACGAAATCGCTAATCGGGTCGAAATTCCACCCACTCCAAAATCAACTAAAAAATTCAGAGCTGAGAAGAAAATCTTGGCTCTTTTTCATGCCAAGATTTTAGAGTCAAGGAGAACGTAGATTAGATTCAAAGGATAAAAAATAGTACTAATAAATCAGGAAGGAATTAAAGAAAGTGATAGAAAAAGGGTTATCACAATATAAAAGATGTAATAGATGTAAGAACTTGTTCAGAACAATAGTCCCTATATACAAACAATAAACTATGATTTTAAACTTGAAAAAAATGCAGGGAAAGTACAATAGATAATTAAATATTTTTAAATTTATATGTTATAATTTATAAAAGATAAAAAACAATTTAGTGATAAATAGACTTGTTTTAAGACGCAATTAGTAACAAAATCCAGAATTTAATTTTTAAAAAAGTTGTTGATTAATATTAGAAATGAGGATAGATAGATGATTTTTTTTGGACATTTAGGCATAACTATAGAAGTTCTTAAAATTTATGAAAAAGCGTTTTATAAGGAAAAGGATTTAAATAGTAAAACATTAATTGATTACAGAGTTGTTCTCGTAGGTGCAATATTACCTGACATAATTGATAAACCTATCGGTGCTTATTTGTTGCGTAATACTTTCCATAACAGTCGTATATTTGCACATACTTTAGCATTTTCTGCGATATTGGTATTTATAGGCTTATACATGTTATATAAACACAGAAAAAGTAATATTTTAATTCTTGGGTTATGTACGTCTATCCATCTAATATTAGATTCTATGTGGCTTTATCCTGGCATATTATTTTGGCCATACTATGGTTTAAAGTTTCCTCAAAGAGCAGAAGGTAATTGGATAAGTAGTGATATTGTTAGCCTTATTACAGACCCAAGTTATTACCTTCCAGAAATAATTGGATTTGGTATCATAGTATATTATTTTTGGAAGTTGGTAAAGAATAAACAGGTAAAGGCTTTTATAAGTGACGGAAAATTGTAATTAGACTTTGGATAAGACATTAATTTTATAACTAAAAACTAGATTAATAAAGCATGAAGGAAATGGAGGATTTATTCCCTATACCAATTCATGTTTTTATTTTTTTCTTCGATAAATCATGGATTTGAGATTAGGCTAAGGGGATAACATGAAATACATCTTAAAAAAAGCTGTTGAAAAGCCATTAGGTAGACAAGTCTCTTTCGTGTAATACTGAAGGAAGTGGTATTGGATTATCCTTAGTAAGATCAATAGTTAAGCTTCATGGCGGGAAAATAAGTGCAGAAAGCAAACCAAATGAAGGATTAAGGAAAAAACTTAGTCCTTTTTTTGAGCGAAAAATTAAATAGATTCTTTTGTTAATAATAATACAAAATATCTATTCCATTTTAAGAAATAATTTAAAATTTAAAATAAAAAATTAAAATAGAAAATTAAGATTATATATAAAATAGACAAATTACGCGGTAAATGTATACAAAGGTTGTGATTAATATGAAAAAAGTGTAGGATTGAATAGATTTGCAAATATTAATGCGTTAATTATGCTTTTAATGTCTAAAATTTACAATGTAAATAAAACTATGAGATAAGTATTTAATAATTTAATAATTTAATAATTTAATTGAAAAGTGAAATGACAGAATATAGAGGTTATTATTTTAGGTAGAAAAAGGTGGTTTAAATGGATAAGAACGACAAAGATTATTTAAAAAAAATAGAAAATTGGGAGATGTATAAACGTGCTCTTAATGGAGGAAATTTTGGGATTTTAGAATGGAATATATATAAAGAGGAAATGTCCATTTCTGAAAAAATAGAAGAAATAACAGGATACAAATTTAACGGCATTAAAAACATATATGAATTTATTAATATTATATCCTATGAAGAAGATAAGATATTAGCAATGAAAGATTTAAATGACCATATTAACGAGATTTTACCATTTTATCAAAGTACATTTAGGATAAGGACTAAAAATGGAGAAATTAGGTGGATTTTACTTAAAGGAAAAATATTTAAAGATAAAATAGAAAATTATAATTTACTTTCAGGAGTAATGTCAGATGTCACAGAAAATAAAATACTTGAAGGATGTGATAGTCTTACTAAAATTCCCAACAGAGTATTCTTTTTTGAAAAACTTAACAATTTAATAAAAATAAATAAAGTTCAAAATAAAAAAGGTGCATTGATATATATTGATATTGATAACTTTAAAACTTTAAATGATAATCTTGGCCATCATTTTGGCGATATGATTTTAAAGCTATTTTCTCAATTAATTACCACTTTACTTGGTACATATGGTGAATTAGCAAGATTAGGAGGAGATGAATTTGTAATATTAATTTATGAGTTTAATGATATAAAAGAAATAGAAAAAATATGTAATAAGATTCATGAATGTATAAGAGAACCTTTTGAAGTAATAGACAACCAAATTTATATTACTGCAAGTTTAGGAGTAGCAGTTTTTCCAGATGATAGTTCAAATATTAACGAATTATTAAAGTTTTGTGACTTTGCAATGTACAAATCTAAACATAAAGGAAAAAATATGTGCACTTTTTTTGATAAACAAATATCAGAAGCTTATTTTAGAAAACTTTTAATTGAGAGTGAATTAAAAAATTCTATTACAAATAATGAATTACATATTTTTTATCAGCCTCAAATTAATGCTTTAAATAATGAAATTATAGGTGTTGAAGCACTTATAAGATGGAATAATAATAAGCTTGGAAATGTTTCGCCTGCTGAATTTATTCCTATTGCTGAAAATATTGGATATATAACGCAAATTGGAAATTGGGTTTTGGATAAATCTTTAAAAATGACCCGCAAATGGAAGAATAAAGGCTATAAGTTTAATACTATATCTGTAAATATATCACCTATTCAAATAAAAAGAAGTGATTTTAAGGATAACATAATCAATGCATGTTCAAAATACGATATTCAACCTTCCTCACTTGAAATAGAAATAACAGAGGGGACTTTAGTGGAAATTTGTAAAGATAGAGTTAGAGTATTAAATGAACTTATTGAAAGTGGTGTAAATATTGCAATAGATGACTTTGGAACTGGATATTGTTCTTTGAATTATTTGACTACATTACCAGTTAATACATTGAAAATAGATAAATCATTTATTGATAATATTAAAAGCGAGAATAATCAAGCTGTAATCAAAAGCATAGTACATTTATCAAAATCTTTAAAATATAAGATAATTACTGAAGGTGTAGAAACAAAAGAACAATTGGATTTACTTACTGGATTGGGATGTAGCATAATTCAAGGTTATTATTTCAGTAAACCGCTTTCAGAAAGTGACTTTGAGAATTTATTAAAAAGTCAAAGCGAAATATTGAAAAAATAGAAGTTTTATGGAGTTTTAATTAAAAAAGATTAGTTATTTTTTTAATATGAGGAGGAAATTATAATGGGATTTTTAAAAAATGTTAAAGTTAGAACAAAATTAATTATATCTTTTATTATTGTGGCTATATTAATTGGAGTAGTTGTTATTATTGGTATAACATCATTAAAAACTGTAGATGCAAATTCTGAAGACATGTACACCAATAGCCTACAGAGTGTTTACATGATGACAGACCTAAAGCAAAAATTAACAGAAGTTGAAAGTGATGTATTGCAATTAGTTTATGTAAGAGATGATTCTAAAAAGGCAGATTTAGAAAAAGATATTCAAGTAAATAAAGAGGAAACTGATAAATATATTGCAAGTTATGAAAAATTGCCTATGAGCGATGAAGAAAAACAAATATGGCCAATATTTAAAAATCAACTTGAGCAATATAGAACTTTAAGAGGTAATGTTATTAAACTTGTTGATGCTGGCAATTTTGATGAAGCAGTTAAGCAATATCAAGAAATACCAAAGGTTAGGAATGCAATGTTTGATAGTCTTGAAAAACTTATAAATGATAATCTTGACAGTGCAAAAACATCAAATTCAGATAACCATTCTATATATTTAAATAGCAATATTACTATGGAAGTATTAATGATAGTAGGATTATTAATTGCAATCGGACTCGGATTGATTATATCAAATGATATAAATAATCCTTTATTAAAAATAAAATATTTAGCTGAAAATCTTGCAGAATTTGATTTTTCAGTACCAATAATCATAACAAGAAGAGATGAATTTGGACAAACAGGAAAGGCTTTAAATAAATCAATAGAGAATTTAAGTAGTTTAGTTAAGTTAATCATGGAAAATTCACAGGATATGAGTGCATCAAGTGAAGAACTTTCTGCAACAGTTCAAGAACTTACATCAAAAACTGAAGAAATAGATAATGCAGTAGCTA
>Ga0302140_10002012_pt1 | contig 26499 bp, 15 predicted proteins | sample I_Bog_E1_1_FD_202095 | JGI IMG/M metagenome (GOLD analysis project Ga0302140, IMG submission 202095) | Peat permafrost microbial communities from Stordalen Mire near Abisko, Sweden - I_Bog_E1_1 | ecosystem: Environmental > Terrestrial > Soil > Wetlands > Peat | place: Sweden: Abisko, Stordalen... | reverse complement strand
GTCGCATATCCAATACAGCAGCAGAAAGCTGAGTGTAGCTGCTCCTGCCGAGTAGAGTCCCCAAGTCGGAGTAGCGCGAATCTTGGATATGCCGAGCGGGGTTAGTAGAAATCCGCTGATCAACAGCTGGGCAGCGAAACCGAATGCGTATGTCGCTTTTTGTTTGAACGTTTTTGCGAAGGTATCACTTAGGAAGATTTGGGACGTCACAATTCCAGCAAGAACCAATAAGCAGAAGCAGCCCGAATTCCACGGCCAGTAATAGAAAGGCAGCTCTTCTGTGAAGCTTGTCCAGTGAGCCATAGTAGTTGCATTGAGGGCGGTGACCACCACAAGCCATGCGAACGGAGCCCAACGCCATGTGCGAGTTGGGATGTAGAGTAATGCGACGGCAAAGTATGTCCAACCGATGAGGCCAAGGATCTCCCAGTAGCCGAAGTCAAGCCACGCAGTCTGACCGCTGTCTGTTGTTCGTCTGAAGAGCAGGAACATGGCGACCATGAGTATCAGGCCGACAATTTTCAGGCTCTTATAAAGGGCTTGCGACGAGCCTGTCCGTGGGTAGACATTCCAAAAGAGGATTGCGCCGAGGAGCGTGAGCGCGAGCCAGAGATTGCCGCTGACATGGGTTAGGGTTGCATTGACTTTCTCGAAGTTCGCGAGCGCCATGCCGAGAACAATCAACGCGAAGGAGCGAGCGATAACGTGTGTCCACAACTGGATTTGCGTGTCGCCTTTGGAGATTCGATGGCTGATAGCAAGAGGGAAGGACAACCCAACAATGAAGAGAAAGAACGGGAAGACCATGTCAACGTATGTCATGCCGTTGACGTCGCCGGGCAAATGGTATGTCCACCAGGGAAGTCCTTTGATCTCAGCAAGAAAATTGACGAAGATCATGACCATGATCGTAATCCCGCGGAAAATATCGACTGATGCAATGCGTCCGCCAGTAGATGCATTCACACGCTCAGTCCTGGGAAATGGTGCAGTCGTGGTGGGAGTCGCCATGATCAGTTGGTCCCCTTTGAAAGTGTATTTTCTTTGAGTCCGGTATTGATAGTGTTAAGCAGTGCGTGATCCGCTGAGTCCCCACTGTAATCCCAGAACATGATGCCTGCCAGGTTGTGGTTCAGCACATATTTGCACTTCAATGCAAGAGACTCTGGGTCTTCATAGGAAACGAAGGTTCTTGTACTCGCGTCATATAGATAGGGCGCAGAGGAAGTACTGTCCCAGTAGCGGACGTACCCTTTGGACAGAAGGTCTCCAACGTCGTGGTAACTAGACCATATCTCAGTTTTCTTCCCTGATTGATAGAGCCCGTGATTTACATCTCCTACATCTGCCCATGTATGGCCATAAAACGGAACGCCAAGAACGATCTTGGAGGCTGGTATGCCCGCTTGTTCGTATAGTTTGATGGATGCGTCAACGGAGATATGTTTAGGATCAGCGGGATTGGTGAATAAAGGCGCATGATGCCCGGTGGTGGTGTCCGAATCTGGCTCGTAGTAGTCGTATGCCATCAGGTTCACTGAGTCGACGTACAGTTGCACTTTGCCCATCTCGGTGTTGTCCAGAAACTCTTCGGAACCCGCAACGGCTACGGAAGTGATCAGATGCTTATGAAGCGATTTCTCTTCCTTATCGAAACGAGTTCGTAGCTCTTTGAGCAGTAGTGTGTAGTTATGCTTATCTACAGGGCGATGGACATTTCCGTTTCCGACCAAAGAGGGGTATTCCCAGTCGATATCCAGCCCATCAAGATCATTGTCACGGATGAACTGCACGGCGCTGTCGATGAACACCTTGCGGCTGGCAGGAGTCAGAGCTACGTCAGAGAACGGACTAGACCACGTCCATCCACCAACAGAGATTACTACTTGAAGAGTGGGATTCTTCTTCTTGAGATTATTCAGAACCTGAAAATTTTCGCGATCATGCGCGAAGCCCTCTACAATTTTGCCATTTACGATGTTGGCAAAGGCGTAGTTGACGCGTGTCAACGATGTGCCTACTACTTCATCGGCCCCGAGAAGCTGGTCCTTCGCGAAAACGTAGGCGATAATGTCTTTTTTGGCAGGGGACGTTGCGTAGACAAATGACGCTTTGAGAGCGCATAGAACGAGCGACTGAGCAGCAATACGGAATACGCTCTTCACCAGAATGCTCCTGTGCTTACGCGCCCATTTTACGCGGTAATTGGCGCGTAGGAAACGATTAGTTATTTTGCTCTTGACGGCGTCATTTCGAGTGCCCAGATCGCGGTTGGCCTCATATACATGCCGGCGCGGAAGTTGCCTGTTACGTCCCATGCCTCAGGTGTGCGGAACCAGTAGCCTTTGCTTTCGTAGATGACATGGTAGAGACCGTGGGTGGTCTTAAAGGCTTCATCCTTCATGCCTTCACTCATCAATAGGCCAGCATAGCCCAGTGTGGTTCCGGCCCAAACTTCTTTGCCTTGTTCGTTGTCAAAGATCGTTCCATCGGCGTTCATTCCGTTGGCTGCGCCCATGTCTCCATCGCCAAACTTGAGAACGTTATAGTTGTAGATTTTCTTCAAGGTGGAGACCTGCATGTTATGCGGAACAATGTCGCCAAGTCCTGTCAGGTTGGCATACCACTGGCCTGCGAGCTGGTCTGCTTGGATGGCATTTGTAGCACCGCTGCTTGTATCGTATCGAAAATACTCACCGGTCCATAGCTTGCTGATGTATGTTTTCTGGCCCTTGAGGAAAAGAGCGTGATATTCAGTCGCGGTCTTTGCATCGCCTAGAATACGTGCGGTCTCCTCACCTGCCCGTAGGGCTGCGAGCCATAGGCCGCCGGAGTATGCGCTGACGCCCTTTACGACCCATGAATCGTAGGTCTGATCGGGATAGCCGCTGTTTTCGGGTACACCTCCGCCATGGTCGAACTGGCGAAGGTATTCGATTGCGTCTTTAACGGCTGGCCATGTTTCGCGAAGGAAGGTCATATCGGTCTTGCCTGTCAGAACGTAGTCCCGATAGACCATGAGAACGAATTTTGAGTTGAGGTCTTTCCAGTCGTTAGTGTCTTGCCATCCGGGCTCGTTGACGGCAACGAACGGATCGGCTTCCGGTACCCCCAGGTCATGTGGAACGGCGCCGATCTTTTTGCGCTTATGTGAAACAGGTGTGCCGGTCTCCGCAGTTTTAGCTACCCACAGGCCTTGCTCTGGCCACTCTTTCGGAACCGTGTCAGCAAATTCACGGAGTACCTGCTTGTCAATACTGGGCCAGAACTTGAGCAGCGGCAGCGAAGCATAAAAGCGTACGTCGAGCGTTGCGTAGTAGGCATAATCGAAGCACTCGAGCAGAGCAAAAGATGGTTCGGTCTTGACACCGGAGCCCTCTTTTCTTCCCCAGAATGTTCCGCCGTCGGTGAGAGCATAGAGTTCGTTGAAAAGCATGCCGCGATACCAGAGGGGCTTGCTTTCGTCGTTGACATAGGGAGCCTGCCACTTGTCGATGGCCTCACTCCATGCGCTTGCATTGAGCAATCCATCGCGTGCGATCTTCCATGCATTTTCTCCGCTAGCTCCGTAGAAGTCGGTGTAACGGCGATCCCACCGGCGGCCCTCGCCGAACTCCACGACTGGAAAATCCCACGCGAGGACCATCGGAATGATTTTGTGTTCGCCAGGCTGCAGCGTGAAGCGCAAAGTGATTGCGCCAGCGAGTTTCTCTTTATCGCTCACCCAAGACTTTGCATCGTTAGCCAGGCGTCCATCCTTGGCAAATGGCAGCCAGACTGCTTTGCCATCTCCGGCTGCGAGATAGGTGGTCTGGTAGCTGACTTCAACACCAGGTGAGTCGAGGGCAGCAATAGCGAACTGACCATCCCACTCGTTGGGAGCGGGGCCCTCGTGGTTCCGGCCAAAGACGATGCCCTTCATTATTCCTGCTGAACCCGCTGGTTCACTTTTGAACTCGTTGTGATTCCCTTGGTTTGGTGTTCCCTTGAAATCGCGTGTGTAGTTTCGAAACCATCCAGCCATGTTGGTCCAGGAGAGCATAACTGAAACCGTAACGGCCTTCTTGGTAGGGTTGTCCGCGTGCCACCGATAGACGGCTACTGGGTAGCTGGATTCGCGATAGTTATCAGGCGTGATCGGTGAGAACTGTTCGAGAACTACGTGCGCGGGGAACTTGTCCCACTTATAGTCGTACCAGGCTTTAGGATAGAGGGCGTTGTAGTTTCCTGCGCCGACGGGGTAATCCCATTGCCAACTGGAGAGCTCTCCGTTGCGCGGATGATCCGTCATCAGGACGCGCGCTGTGCCCTGAGGATCGCCTTCGGATTGCTGAAACATGGCGAACTGATTTGCGTTGACCGTCTCGTACTTGTGGACGCCAGCCTTGATATGCCAGCGAGCGAAATCACCGCGATAGGTGCGAGAGAATGTTCCTGCGCCGAAGCCGCCGACGGGCACGCCCTGCCAATAGCCGTCGTCGATATCGCCAGCGACACGCGTCACGCCCGCATTGTCTAGCGGAAGACCCAGTGGCCGGGTCCATGCCGCTTTGGGAATCTCATTCTGAGCAAGACTTGTAAAAGCTGTCGCGAGAGAAAAAGCACAGACAGCAATGGCAATGGCGGATCGCTTCAAGAGACCTCCCGGATAAGAGCGGACGCTACGAGAAGAGCGATCACGCTGCCTGTAAATCTTTAGGGCTTGGTTGAAGTGCCGAGCCAGAGAATGGAGTTTTCAATGAGCTTGTTTTGTATAGGACTGGTCATGATTTTGCTGCCATGTCCCATATTCATGTAGATCATTTTGTATTTTGTGTTAGTCCAAACTACAGGAAGGTCACCGCTGACGAGGACATCTTTGAAGCCGAGTGGATAGTTCTCAGGGGAAAATGTAAGCAGCACCTTTACATTGGGGTTCAGACGCGGGCTGGGACGCCATATGTACCACTCGTTTGCGGGGGAGACGAAGCTCTTCGGAAGCCCTTTTGTTATCGGGTGAGAGAGGTCATCGACAACGAGGGTTGCAGGCAGGGGAGGCCAACTATTGGTGGCAAATACTCCACCACCAAGGAAATCTAGATACCATGGCCACTTTGTGTCTTCATCGTTGTACGCAGAGACGTGAAAGCCCAGCCACGCACCGCCGTTGTTCATGTAGTTTTCAAAACTTCGGCGTTGTGCTTCGGTGTGCGGAAAATCATTCATCCAAAGAACGAGTTGGTATTGCTTCCATGTTGCGTCGTTCAAATCGTCCCAATTGGTAGATGATTTTACGTCGAAGTGATCACGCGCCGCGATGGAGTTGAGAAAAGCAAGGGCATCATGGGCGAAGTCCACATGGTCGCCCTCAACGTTCGTTGAGTAGAGTGCCAGGACGTGGAAAGGTGTTGGTACGGGCGGCGTGGCATTGGCTCGGCAACTGAATGCAAACGACAGTGCCGCAATCAGAAATACACGTTTCATTGGCCTGCCGCCCAGAGGATAGAGTTGTGAAATAGCTGAGTGTAAGCTGGATTCTGGAAATGCTCTGGTCTGTGGCCCATGAAGATGTAAATATTGCGCGCTTTTTTATGTTCATTGGTCCAAACTACAGGATGATCACCCATCTTGATCTTGCTATCTGGCTTGTACGTGTTCTCATCCACGCTGGCGAGGACATGTACGTTGGGGCGGGGATCTTTGTCATAGGTGTAAAACTCTTCGCGATCAATTGTGAAAGAGGAGGGCAAACCCTTCATCGCGGGGTGAGACTTATCTTCCACATTTACGGTTGCAGTAACGAAAGTCGCGATATAGTCCTTGAATCGAATGCCGCCCATGAAGTCAGAGAACCATGGCCATATCTGCGTCCCGTCGAATTCGCCGAGAAGCGTTGCATGATGGAAACCAATCCATCCGCCGCGACCCTCGTCGATATATTTCTCAAACGCAGCCTTGGCGGTGTCTGTCCACATGTATGGCGGGTAGTTCAACTGAATGAAGAGTTGATATTGAGAGAGAAAGGCATCGTTGATCTTGTCGGTATTTTCGATGTAGTCGATAGAGAAGTCATCGCGCTTGGCTTCTTCGGCTAGCCACTTGATGGCCGCGTCTACGTAAGGCCGGTGAATGCCCCCCGCTTCGGCAATGGCGATGACTTTGAATTTCGGATGGTGCTCCTGGGCGCGAATCGCACCGGATGTGGTGACAAGGAGAGCCGCTGCTAGAATGACCTTGCAACTACGGCGAAGACGGGCGAAAGACAAGGACGCTGATAACACAGGCAGGTTTCTCCCTTACTCAGGTGTTCACTCGCGGAAAGGTCAAGCGTCGAAGACGGTGATAACTAATCTCCGTCGAGTATAGAGCCTTAGGAGAATTACACCATCTTTGAACTTATGTGTGTGTCCAAGGGTAGGGCGATTGCCCTATGCTGACTTGATGTTCACTTGCAACTCGCTAACATACTTGCGAACCATTACAAAGTATCTTAGGATGAATTGATTCGTCAAGAGAATTGTGTCCCCGAAAGGCTAGCTGATGAGACCGTGCCTTCGCCTTAATTCAAGTACCCATCTCCGCTCTGTCTGCGTCTTAATCTTTTGCCTCAGTGTTTTTGGACTGATGTCCACGTCCGCTGTGACCGCGAAGGCGGCTGAAGCTCGAGGTCAACTGATTAGCCCGAACTCAATCTTGGCAAATGCGCTTACCGGCAAGGTGTATGCCGTCGACTCAGAGAACGGCATCGTTACTGTTATTACCGCCTCCACCGGTTCGACAACACAGATGAAAGTCGGTAACGATCCTGTAGCCATTGCTATCAACGACATGACCGATACTGTATACGTCACGAACAACGGAAGCGGCACCGTCTCGGTGATCGACGGAGCAACAAACTCAGTTAAGGCCACGGTGGAAGTCGGGGCGCGTCCTTACTCGATTGCGGTGAATCCCAAAACCAACGAAGTATATGTGTCGAACACCTTTAGCGATCAAATCACAATCATCGACGGAGCGACCAATAATACGACCAAGGTGAAGGCCGGCTCAGCGGATGAGATCGCAGTTGATACCAAACGCAACAAAATTTACCTCATGGGTTTCGAGGGATCAACGCTCAGCGTGTTGGATGGTGCCACTAACGCACTCACACACATTTCCACGGGCGGCCATGTGTGGAGCATCGCTGTAGATGAGGTTCATGGCAACGTATACGTCACTCACGTGGGTAATGACACGCTGCAGGTGATCAACATCGCGAGTGGGATCAGCACATACATCAAGACGGGTGTATTGCCCTGTGTGGTAATGCTCAACCCAACTACTGAGAAGCTTTATGTTTTGAACTACGGAAGCGATAGCGTAACGGTGATAAACGCTAGAACGAATGCTGTTGTTGCGTCTGTCAAGGTGGGTGTCAGACCGCAGGCTTTAGCCGTGGACTCAAAGGCCGATAAGATTTACGTAGCCAATACGCACGGAAATACGGTAACGGTGATAGATGGCAAGAGCAATACCGCTGTGGGCAAGATGGACGGAGGATTGCACCCTTATGCGCTGGCTGTAGATAGTGCAACTGGAAAGGTATATGCAAAGGATTTCGGCGATCCCGATGCAAAAGACACGTCATCACGGTTGAGTGTGGATCTCAAGCCGGCAAAGTAGTTTGAGAAGCATGCCATTAAAAAAAAGAGCTGTGCCTGTAGCTATGAACAGGTACAGCTCTTTTGCCTATTTGGAGTGAGGCAGACTCACTGCATAGAGATACCACGCTGCGTGAGGAAGCCACTCTTCTGTCCATCGCCAGTCTTCATCCTTGCCGGTGACTGCAAAGCCCTCGTTCCATGCGATGCCGTCTTCGTCGTTGAGAGCTGCGGTAATGCCGTTCACAATTGCACCAGGCGCGTTGGTGTACTTGTAGGAGCGAAAGAACATGTACGCGCCCTGGTTGTGGCCCGCGCCTCCCATCATGCTGGCGTCGAAGGGATTGCGTCCTAGAATCCAGTGAAGCTGATTCCATGCGTAGGACGTAAGCTTTTCCTGGAATACTGCGTCGTCTTTGAAGTAGGGAACTGCGAGGCGTGCAGCAGCGGCAAGCGATGCAAGTCTTGCGTCTTCGCCCTGCCACCATGGAGCAGCCTCCGTGTCGTGGGGGAAGAAGAATGCAGTGCGTATCTTGCCGTCGCCCATTCTTACGAGTTGTCGTGCGTAGTCAAAGGGGTTGTTGACCTGCGCGGTTACTGCAAGCTCTTCAACAAGAGATCGTTTGACGGTTGTCAGTACTTTTTCCCTTTCATCCGGTGATGCGATATCGGCGTATTGCAGCAGGCTTACAACTGGCATTCCAGCATCGGAGGGATGAAAGAAGGGACGCTCACCATCATCGGCACGCCAGTAATCGCGATGGCCCTTCGCGGAGATGAGACGAGACTCCAGGCTGTCTGCGCGCTGCTTTGCCGCGCTCAGGTATTGCGGGTCGCCCGATGCTAGATAGAGTTCAGTTGCGGCCATCAGAGCGCAATAGTCGTCGAGGATGTTTTCTTTGCCATCGTTGAGGAGTTCGCTATTGTGTGCAGAGAGAAAAGCGAATCCGTCTTCGGCTGTTTTGAGATAGGTGCTACGTGGAAAGTCTCCGTCGATGGACATTGTGCTGGCAAGCGCGAGAGACGCAATAGCCATTCCACCGCCAGCGCGGAAGCTCGCTTCGTAAGAGTGAGGACCATCGGCTGCACCGATCTGCTCCGTCGAGTCGGTCGTCGACTTTTTAATCTGGGTTCGCCAGTTGGGGTTGCCGATGACTCTATCTTTGGCGAGCTTTTCGCGGCCGGGGCCTGTGATGCTTTCGTAAAAAGATCCGTCAGGGCGCTTGATGCGGACAAGGTAATCGGCGCCGTAGAGACCTTCATCCAACATGCGACGTTCATACTCGGTGAAGTTGTCGTCCTTGCGTGCAACCAATGCCTGGTAGCTCTTGAGCATGGTCCATGCTACGAGCGGTACTTGCTGCGGATTGAAGTAAGAAGTGGGGTTCTGGTGCGAGAGGTGAATGCCGTAGTCGCCCGTTGCGTCATACCAACCGCCGTGTGCGTCTACGAATCCAGTCTGAGGTGCAGGCAACGCGAGGTGACTGTCAGCGCGATCGATGTCTCCAGAGGAACGTTGGCCTTTGAAGTAGAAGACGACATTCGAAAGAGTGTTACGCTCCAGAACGTCGTTGTCGATATCGAATGCACAGGAACTGATCTCTCCAGTCGAGGTCTTAGTTCGGATCGCGTAATGACCAGGCTTTGTCCAGGAAGTGAAGTCAGCGCGCCAATATGTTTGTTCGCTCCAGTGGTCAACTTTCCCTGCATTTGTTAGATAGGCAGTGAACACAGTTTTATTAGTGTCGGAATTGACCAGCATAAACTGTGTTGGATGATCGCCATCAGCCGTCTGGATGAGTGCAACTTTGGGAGCACTGGACTCGTAGCCAACCTGGTCAACGAGCACTCTCGCCTGGCCTGCGTAGGCAATTGGAGCAACGACAATGCAGGTGGCTGTCAGGAATAGTTCAAGGATACGCACGATTATTTTCCTCAAGGAGCGTTACTTGTCTGGATGATAGCTAAAGGGCTATGAAGTGATGAACAAATAAAAACTCGCCGCAACCAAGGATACTGGTTGCAGCGAGTGAGAGAACAACCGCTCAAATATTTAGAACTGATACTTGAGTGAGAGTGAGAGTGATCGGTTTCCGTTAACAGTTCCGGTAATCTGGCCAAAGTTGCTGTCAGTCATGCCATTGTCTGGCGGAGCATAGTCGGCAATATTGAACAGATTAAAGGCATCGACGCGGAAGGCGATCTTGTTCTCACGCCATACACCGAAAGTCTTGGCCAGAGACATGTCAATGTTCTGGAAGCTGGGTGCACGAAGCGAACCAGGGCGAACCGTGCCGAAGGCGTTATCGGGCTGCTGTTGATAGACGCAGTTGCCATCGTCCACGTTTGGTCCGCACGACGTACCCTGAACGGCCGTTCCATAGTACGCATTGATGGACTTGTTAACTACATGTAGAGGCCGAAGCTGGTTCGGTCGCGCTGCGCCAGTGAATGCATTGACTGTGCTCGAGTAGTTAGCTGGTGAGGCGACCGTAACAGGGAAGCCCGAGTAGTAGACTTGGGCACCGCTAAGTTTCCAGCCACCTAGGAGGGAATTGGTGTAGTAGTTCCAGTGAGAACCGAACAACTTCCCCTGTCCGAAGGGTAGCTCGTAGACGCCAGACACGGAGATGTTGTGCTTGGTGTCCATGCCGGCGAGGCCCCACTCTGAACGCATGTCATAGGCGTTCTGCTGGTAATACTGACCGCTGTAGATGTTGCTGACACCGTAGAAGCCAATGTCATCCGTGAGCGACTTGGAGAATGTGTAGTTCGCAGTGAGTTCCAGTCCTGCGCGGAAACGCTGGCGGAAGACTGCTTGCAGTGCATTGTAGTTGCTAGCCGATTCAGTCTGCGTGATCTTCAGTACTCCACCCTCGCCGACGATGTTGTCATATGGTCCCGGTACGCCAGGTGCTGGGTCTTGGTTACCCCAATAAGGATCTGTCAAGTGATGTCCAAGAATTCCCACGTAGCCAACCTGGAATGAGGCAGTGCTGTTCAACTCGTATTCAGTTGTCAGGCTGAATTCCTGCGTGACGGACGGTTTAAAGTCCTTGGGCCATGCATAGAAGGTGGTTGTGGGGACCTGTGTCGTGGGGAAACCATTTGATGCCTGGTAGAACTTACCTGGCGAGTACACTCCATTGACGGCGCTTGGATTCACCGCAATTTGTTCGAAGTCAGTGTGGAAGGGAGGGTTCTGGGTGAGGCGAAGGTTCGCGCCAGTTCCCTCAACGTAACTGGATATGCCGTAACCGCCGCGAACTACTGTTCGAGAGGTGGGCTGAAAAGCGAAGCCTACACGTGGCTGAAACTGCGTATAGGTAGGATCATAGAGTGCACGGCTCGCACCGTTGACGCCCGCATAGATGATCTGCTTAGTGGTCAGATCGAGGTTAGCTTCTTTGTTGTTAACTTCGTAGATTGGCTGATCGAATTCCCAGCGAATACCGAGGTTGACTGTTAACTTGGGGCTGACCTTGTAGTCATCTTGAGCAAATATGCCGTCACGCCATTGGCGCTGACCAGTGCGCCCAGTAACTGCGCCGATCTGTACGTCCTGCGCCCTATCGGTGAGAAAGTCAGCAAAAGGATACAAGATGCTGTTAGCCGCGAACGGGTTAGCTGTGAAACCACCGGTGTAATTGAATGCACCAAGCTCACCGTCGTTGCCAGGGTAGAAGCTGTTCTGCTGGTAGCGCAGGAACTCGCCACCAAACTTGAGTAGGTGGTGTCCCTTCTGCCAAGTGAGGTAGTCAGAGTAGCCGAAGATATTGTCGATGAAGATTTCTGGTGATGGGTTTGTGCCGAAGCCGCTAACATAGCCCGCGCCGCTGGTTCCGTTCATGTTCTGGGAACTGAAGCCCGCTGTCTGCTGCGGGTTTCCGGGAATACCTACGAGCTGGTTGCCAGTGAGTCCGAAGATTCCGCTGGGATCAGTGGAGACGCCGTTGTTAAAGCGAATGCGCCCGTAGTTTGTCGTGAACAGGTTCACAATCGATGGCGAGAAGGAATGAACCCAGTTCGCATCGAAGAAATGATCGGGATAGTTGTTAGCGGTGGGGAACTCGACAGGGAGCGGATCGGAGGTCTGACCGTCCTGCGCGTAGCCCTGCGAGTAACGGAAGGCCAATGAATCCGAAGCCTTCAGGTGCCAATCAACCTTGACGTCGCCCTGGTCGTTTTGGCTAAAGGAACCGGTTGGGCCAACGAAGTTGTTTTGAATTCCGAGAGGGTCGGCTGTTGGGTTGTTCGGAAGAGGATAGGCTTTCTGGTTGCCAAACAAATACAGAGCTACTGGGTTTGTAATCGGAACCTGGTTGTTCACATACGGTGTGGGCTGCCCGTTCGCCCCCACCTGCTGCGTGTTGTAAAGCTGAATCCCTAGAACTGATTTTAGAGCGGAGAGATCTCCTGCCCTGAACGCAGCAGGAGCAACGCTAGCTGTCGTGACGCCTGCTCCGTGATAGCGAAGGGCCAAGTAGTCCATAAAGAAAAACAGCTTGTCTTTAAAAATAGGCCCGCCAAAGGTACCCCCGAATTGCGTGTTAGTGTACGGATTCTTCGGGAGCGGCGTGGGGTTATTGTCATTGCCCCAGCTATTCGCATCCAGGTTGTAGTTGTGCAGAAAGGCGAATATGCTGCCATGAAAGCTATTTGTACCGCTCTTCATAACGGCGAGGATGGTACCGCCATTGACGTTGCCGAACTCGGCGTTGGCATTGGACGAGATAACGCGAATCTGCTCAAGTGCATCCGGACTCGGATTATATCCGAGAGTATTGTTAATGTTTTCGTTGATCTCCTGGCCATCAAGCAGGTAGTTGTTCGACTGCTGGCGGTTGCCATTCACAGCAACTTCGTTGCCCGCATCAACTGCACGTTCGTTGGAGTCGCCTCCTCCGTATGAACTAAAGCCCGGTGCAACTGCGCCAGGGGTATAAACCGTCAATTGGGTGAAGTCACGGCCATTCAAGGGAATGTTGTTGATGGTATTTTCGGTAAATGTTTCGCCGAGAGTGGCACTCTCTGTGTTGAGGATGGGCTGCATCTGCGAGTCAACAGTGACCGTCTCGGCTGCCGCTCCGACTGTGAGTGGAAGGTCGATTTTGGCTGTCTGGTCAATTTCTAGGGAGAATGGGCCGTAGTCGGCTTTGCTGAAGCCGGACGCTTCGACCGAGAGTTTGTACTTGCCGATCTGCAAGAAGCGGATACTGTAGATGCCGGCTCCGTTGGTAGTCGTCGACGTTACCACGCCCGTCGCGGCATTGATGGCGTCGACTTTTGCTCCTGTTACCACAGCGCCTTTGGCGTCTGTGATCACGCCGGTGATGGAACCTGTAATAGTCTGGGCTTTAGCGTGAACAATACAAAGCATCATTAGGACTGAGAGGATCAGTCCGCCGATACCAGGACCTCGTAAGAGATTCTTCCGATTGCGCATGTGGCTCCTTGGGATGTGTAAAGTCTTGCAGGGTCGAGTGATACTAAAAGCTTGGGCCGCTTTTTTGATTGGGACTAATCATTAGCTGCAAGCGAGTGATCATTTGGCGGCTAAATGAGCAGATTCCAGTAAGCGAACAATACCGCGTTCCTGTCCGAAGCACAAGAAAAAAAAGAAAAATTATGCGAACGGCGGTAGACAGCTGGGCATCTTTGGGGATAGCGTTTGGGCTGTCGCGTTAACTTTAAAGTAATTTTTAGATTTTGCAGATCCCGTACAGAACGCCAATGTCAGGGCAAGAAAAATGGGTCACTGCTGTTGACCAGCAATGACCCAAAAATCAGATAAATCGAATTAGACCGCTATTTTTAGAAGCTATACTTCGCGGCGAACTGAACCTGTCGCGGCACAGAGCGGACCGAGGAAATCTGCCCGAAGTTCGAATCTCCGTAACCGTTGTCCGGGTTGCCATAGCTGGAAATGTTGAAAGCGTTGAAGAAGTCCGCGCGGAAGGTGACCTTGTGTTCTTTCCACAGGGCGAAATCCTTATACGCAGAGAAGTCATACTGCTGGAAGCCTGGTGCCCGCTCTGTACCAACATGCGTGTCACCGAAGGTGCCGTAGTTGGTGTTGGCATAGGCGCAGGTTCCGTCGTCTATGACTTTCAGGTTGCTGTCGCGGGTGGTGCAGGCCACGGTTGAAGCGTCGGTTCCGAACCAGTGGTCGACGGAGTGGTTCACGATTCTGAGTTTGCGGTATTGATCGGGCCGGGCTGCGTGTGCACCGGTTGCCGAGTTATCCGTACCGCTGATGGTTACGGGGAACCCGCTATAAACGACGCCCGATACGGCTATCTTCCAGCCGCCGATGACTTCGTCGCTGGTGCGATTCAGATTGCCGCCGAAGATGCGTCCACGACCGAAGGGAAGGTTGTATACCGCGGTTCCGTTAATGTTGTGCCGAATATCAAAGCCGGATGGCCCGTACTCTGCAGCGTTGTTGTAGGCGTTCTGCGCATAAGGGCTGGGGCCGTTGATGTCAGCTACGCCGAAGAAGCCGTTGCTGTTGGTCAACGCATGGGAGAGTGTGTAGTTGAGGGTGTATTCCAGGCCGGCTGCGGCGTGTTGACGAAGGCTGGCTTGCAGGGCCTGATAGGTCATGACGCCTTCGCTGGTGGTGCCCACAACTCCGCCGTTTTGACCGACGATGTTGTAGAAGGGTGCTGGGTCAACTGCTGCGCAGGCTGCTGAGGTGACAGATGTATCCACAACGCCATTGACCACGCAGGGCGTTGTTAGCTGGTTGTAGGCAACGGCCTGAATGAGATGAAGACCGGACTCGCCGATGTAGGCAACTGTCAGGTTGGTTTTGGGGGTAACTGCGTACTCGGTCGCTAAACTCCATTCGTTGATCACGGATGGCTTGACTTTGTACCAGGCGCGGTATGTGCTACCTGCCAGACTGGGTGCGGACCCCGAAGAAAAGCCGCTCTCCACGTTGAAGAATGTACCTGCCGCAGTGGTGGTGGGGATAATGCTGCTGCCGTTAACTTCGTTCCAGAAAGGCGGATTGTAGGTGAGGCGAAGGTTTGCGCCGGTGCCTTCGAGGTAAGTAGTCATACCGAATCCGCCGCGTACAACGAGTTTGCTGATTGGCTGATAATTGAATCCAACACGCGGCATGATGTTGGAGTAAGTTGCATCATACAGGGCGCGGCTGTTGCCATTGACTCCAGCGTCGATGACCGTTTTATTGGTGAAGTCTAGGTTTGCTTCCTTGTTATTGACTTCATAGATGGGCTGGTCAAACTCGTAACGAGCCCCGAGGTTAAAGGTCAGATTGGGCAAAAACTTCCAGTCGTCCTGAATGAAGTAACCGCTGCGCCATTGTCGTTGGCCATTGTCGCCTGCGACGTTGCCGTTGGAGTCCAGGCCGCCCTGCCCGATAGATCCAGCTGCATTGATTGCAAAGTCAGCCAGCGGATAACCAGCCTGGTTGGTCGCAACATCCATGGTTGCGGTTGGGTAGTAGGTGAAGAAACCGTTCGCGCCGTTGTTCCCTGGATAGTAGTTGTTTTGCTGATAGCGGGTGAACTCGACTCCGCCCTTGACGTTGTGATGACCGTGCAGCCAGGTCAGGTTGTCGCCATATTGAAAGGTGTTGTCAGTGATTTGGGTTGCGCCCACTTCGTTACCAAGGTTGGAGGGGTTACCGGTGCCTGAGCAGCCGGCGATGCCGTCGCAACTAAAGTTGAGCCCTGCAAATCCAGTAAACGGCTGAGTTGCGTTGATCCCTAGGACCGAGTTGCCTTTCAGTCCAAATACGCCGGTTGTGTCAATTGGGGAGCCCTGTACCCAGCGAACACGTGTAAATCCACCGCGGAACTCGTTTACAAGTGAGGGAGAGAACGCGTGGACTTCGTTAATTGCGATTCCTTTTGTTGGGTATGAATTTATGCCGGGGAAGCTGATGGCGAGAACGGCCTTGGTTGTTCCGTCGGCAGCTTCACCCTGGAGCCACCGGGCAGAGACTGTATCCTTTGACGTTGCTTTCCAATCCAGCTTGAAGTCACCCTGGTCGTTGCGTGTAAAGCTGCTGGTTGTGCCAACGTAGTTGTTTTCAATCAACCCGTCGACCGGCGTTGCGTTTGGCAGCGGATAAACATCAGGATGAGAGAAGAGGTAAGCGGCCGCAGGATTCGTGATCGGCACCTGGTTGTTGGCGTAAGCTACCGGTCCGGTGCTGCCGTTGTTTGAGTTGTTGTATAGCTGGATGCCCTTGCCGTAGTTCAACAGCGAACTGAAATCGCCATTCCGCATGGCCTGGGTGGCAACACTCGCTGTTCCTTCACCTGATTTTGGCAGACGTGAACCCTCGTAATCTGCAAAGAAGAACAACTTGTCTTTAAAGATCGGTCCACCGACTGTTCCACCGAAAATAGGCTGGGTGTAGTGGGAGATTGGCACGATGGTTGGGTTGTGCTTATTGCCCCATGAATTGGCATCAAGATGCCAGTTTTCCAAGAACCAGAATGCGCTTCCGTGCCACTGGTTGGTTCCTGACTTGGTGACGGCGATCAGGTCTCCGCCGTTGACATTGCCATACTCGGCGGGAGCGTTGGCTGTGATCACCTGGATCTGTGCGAGCGAATCCGGACTCGGGTTGTAACCGATGACATTGTTGATGGTTTCGTTGATCTCAATACCATCGAGATAGTAATTGTTGGTCTGGTTACGATTTCCGTTTACAGAGGTCTGACCCGCCTGGTTGGTGTCGCGCTCGGTACCATTCTGTCCGATCAAGCCGCTGGGCTGCGTGGTCACCGCTCCGGGCAAGAAGACAGTCAGCGATGAAAAGTTGCGGCCATTCAGTGCCACACTCTCGATAGTATTTGCGTCAAGGGTTGTCGCAATGGTGCTGTTTTCAGTGTTTAATACTGGGATGAAGTCGGCCTGGACCTCTACGATGGTCGACGCCGACCCGACCTTCAGCTTCGCATCAACCTTTGCATCCTGATCAATTTCCAACGAGAAGGGACCAAAGACCTGCGTCCCCATTCCCGTTGCCTTGATCTCGACCTTGTATTCACCTATGGGAAGAAAGCGCAGGTTGTATACGCCTGAATTGTTCGTGGTTGTAGTGGAAACGACGCCGGTTTTGACTTCCGTCACAGTGATGCTGGCGTTGGGAATAATCGCGCCACTCAAGTCTGTAACTGTGCCGCCAATGTTGCCAGTGATGGTTTGGGCGTTTGCAAACGCGCTACAGAGCGTCATAATTGCGGCCAGAACAAGACCAATAATGCCCAGGCCTGATAGGAGAGTCTTTCGATTGCGCATGCGGCTCCTTACGGGTTAATCAAGGTTCAAAAAGTGGAAATAGGAAAATGTGTTTTTTTGACTGATAAGAATACGTAACAGCAGGAATGTGATCGTTTAGGCTGTAAACGTTCACATTTGTATTCAGTAAACGAAAGATACTGCTTTATTAATTGGCATACAAGGAAAAAAAATAGATTAAAACCCAAAAGAAATTTAATATTGTGCATCGTATTGTATACACAAATGCCGGATATATAAGATAAATAGGGCAGTTGTCAGATCGGTTTGATGTAAACCCGGAATTTCGGCATTTCACATTGAAAGACGATAGACACTTCTCGACAAACGAATCTGCCTCTTTGATATGGAAAACCTTCCGCCAGTGCATTCTTCCGTGGCCTCAGCGGTTCATACTCGGTCAATAGGTTGTGTAAGAGCATCAATGGGAAGACATATTGTGATCATTAGCTCGATAAGAGATCAATTTGATGATTATTTTGTGGCACTCATAGCCGGAGGTCGTGTAGAAAGGCATATCAGTCCATCATCTGTGGCGGGTGAAAGCATTTGAGTGTCCCATCCGAACTGAACGAGCGTGCAGAGAAAATCATGAAATTCTTGCTGCGTACAGGGACCGCCTCAATTGAAGAAATTCTCGGAGAGGTCGGTTCCTCGGCGCCAAGCATTCGCCGCGATCTGGTGTTTTTGGAGAATCGCGGCTTGATTCGGCGTACGCATGGCGGCGCTACCCTGGTTGAACCGCTCTTATATGAACCGTTTCGTTATGACCGTTTCTTCCAGGCACGTGAGCAGAGGTTTGCCAACGAAAAACGCCGGATAGGTCTTGCCGCCGCAGAACTCGTTCAGGAGCATGAGACCATCGGCCTCACTGCTGGTACGACTGCCACCCTGGTGGGCCGAAGCCTGCGCCACCGCAATCATCTACAGGTTGTCACCAATGCTATCAACATCGGTATGGAACTGTGCAACCAGCCGGGAATCCGAACGTCGCTCACAGGTGGCGCTGTGTCGTGGGAGTGGTCATTCTCGCTGACTGGCAACGCCGCGATTAGTTTCCTGAACGACGTCTATATGGACAAGGTCTTTCTGAGCGTGATCGGCTTGGACGTAGAACGCGGCGCGACAACACTGGAGACGGATGAGGCACTCGTCTTTCGCAAGATGCTCAAGCAGGCTAAACAGGTAATTGTTGTGGCAGATTCGAGCAAGCTTGGCGTAGTCAGCCCTGCCTTCATCTGCCCGATCTCAGAGGTACACACGCTCATAACAGATACAGGAGCCACGAACGACGCGATATCTGCCTTTACGAACCGTGGCATCCAGGTAATTCGGGCCTAGTCGCGACATTCAGGCTGGCATTTTGGCAGGATGCTCAGCGGCAATATTGAGCGCCAGCCGGATGGCTCCCATCAATTGCGCGTCGGCTCCCAGGGTACTGACAAGCACTTGTGGTTTTACCCGTGTGCCCCATCCCTGAAGTATGTCGCTGGTGGCGTTGCGTAGTGCTGGATGCAGGCCGACCCCACCACCCAAGACGAATAGTGGGCAGTTCAGTACAAGTGCGATGTTATAAATGGCGTTCGCAAGCAGGTGTGCGGTTTGCTTGAGAATGGACTGCGCAAGCGCATCTCCCTGCAAAGCACCGTCGAAGATCTCAGTGGCTGTCAGATCTTCCGGCAGGGGCGTAGAGTCTTTGCTCCAGATACGGCGCCATTGATCTTTAATACCTTCGCCACCAATGATAGATTCAAGCGCACCTGGTGCTCCAACGTCGGCTGGCTTGTCTGAAGTCCCAGGAACCAGCATGTAGCCAATCTCCCCGGCTGTCCAGCCCATGCCACGGAACGGTTGTCCGTTGAGGATAATGCCCGCGCCTACGCCCGTCCCAATTGCGAGGAAGACGAAGTCCCTGGTCCCCTTGGCTGCGCCTGCCCAGCTTTCGCCAATGGCTGCGAGGTTGACGTCGTTATCTACTGTGGCCGGAATCCCGAGTGCACTCTCAAGCAGCGCGCGGAAAGGAACATCTCGCCAGCCCATGAGATACGAGGTTGCGATGACGATACCGTCCTCGACATTCGTGACGCCAGGTGCGCCTGCTGCGATTGCACGCAGTGCACTGCGCGATGCCGACACTTGATGGAGTAGACTGTCGATTCCTTCGCAGATCAGGCCGATTACCACTGACGCATCGCGGATGCCGACCGTAGAAGCTGCAGACTTTGCAACAATCACGCCAGCCAGGTCGGTCAATGCCAGGCGTAGGTTTGTCCCGCCAATGTCAACCCCAACCACATAGCCATTCTCTCGGTGATTGTCGGTCCTGGTTGGCTTATCTTGCTGTTCCAACCTTGTAATGTCGAGTTGCTCTTGCGTCATTCTGAAATTGCCTCATGCGTCATCAAGAGAGAAGTGATTCCGCGATCTCGATTGAATGTCTGATTACTGCGCGATCGTATTAGGTCGGGCGCTGATGCTCTCAAGTTCACGCCCCTTGGTTTCGGGAACGATGAAACGGACAAAAAGAAGAGTGAGTATACAAAAGCCACCGTAGATGGCAAAGGTCATGGATATGCCCGCGCTCTTTATCAGCGATAGGAACGTCTGAGAGACGATGAAGTTGGCTGCTCCTGAGCCTAGGGATGCTGCCGCGATTCCACGACCCCGAATAGGTAACGGAAAGACTTCTGACGCCAGAATCCAGGCGATTGGTCCCATGCTGAATGCAAAACAGGTTATGTAGAGAGTGAGGCAGCCGATAGCGACGAATCCGGGGGGCGCTCCAAAGGCTGATTGGTTATTGAAAGACCACGAAAGCAGGAAAAGGGAAATGGTCATGCCTGACACGCCAAAGTAAAGTAGAGGCTTCCGTCCCAGGCGGTCAACGAGTAGCAGCGCAATCGTTGTAGCCAGTACATTGACGGTGGCAACCAGGAGCGTAGCGAGAATGGCACTCCGGTCTTCGCGAATCCCGGCGAGCGAGAAAATTCTCGGTCCGTAATAAAGAATGGTATTGATGCCGGAGAACTGTTGGAGCACAGTAAAGCCGACGGCGACCAGCAGAAATGGCCTTACGTTACGCGTGAAAAGAGCTCTCCAGCGTGTCTCTACGCGAGTCTTCAGCGCAGTGCGGATATCGTCGATCAGCAGGGCTGCTCCGGCAGCATTGGTGTAGGTCTTAAGCACCTTCTCTGCCTCATTCGTGCGGCCGCGAGCAAAGAGCCACCGTGGACTTTCCGGCAAGGTAAGTACCAGCAAAAGGAAAAGAGCGGCAGGGATAACGCCCAGACCAAACATCGTTCTCCAGGCGTGCTGGTCGGCGAGCCAGTAGCCTGCAAGGTCAGCCAGAGCAATACCGAGGGTAAGGGTAAGCTGATATAAGCCGATCAGGGTGCCGCGTGATTTCGGGGGCGCCAGTTCTGAGACAAAAATAGGTGCCGTGACTGATGTGAAACCGATCGCTACTCCAAGCAATGCGCGCGCAATTATCAGCGTTGCGACATTTGGTGCAAGTGGAGCAAGTATCGAGCCAACGATAAAGATTGCTGCGCCCCATAGGAGCGTTGCCCTGCGGCCAATCCGATCAGCAATCATACCCCCGAAGAAGGCTCCGCTCATTGCACCAACGGTGACGATACTTACAATGAGGGCTTCAATCTGGATTGAGGGATGAAATGACTCGCGCACGAAAATCAATGCGGCTGCGATGATACCCATATCGAAGCCATAGAGGATGCCGCCAAGGCCAGCGATGAGGGACACCTTCCAGAGAAAGCCACTGTTTACTTCCGGTTGTAGACCGACACTGGATTCCGACAAGATCGTCCTCTTTCACCAGGCAAAGATGGGCAAATCGTTAGTGCCCCGTCACTGAATGCTGCGTTGCTTCTATTACCGCTGACGACAATTTTCTTCTTACTGCTCCATAACCCCATATTGAAATCGAGGAGGAAGTCTGCATCCATTTCGTTCGATCATTGCCAACGTCAGCGCTTGAGGTACGAGCAGGGAAGTAATGCCCTCCCAAGGCTCTGGAACTTCGTCAATTTTGATTGGAAAGAGCTGCGAAGTAGCCGCATGATCCTGGTTCGAAACCAGGACTACTTTGCCACCGCGTCGATTACATTCTTGCGCAAGCTTCACACCTAACCCGGCCGCCCGCCCCATCGCGAAGATGATAGCTACGTGCGTGGAGTCCACGTCCATATTAGGGCCATGTTTGAATCCTGCGCCCGTATGGGGAGCCGCACGATATCCACTCATCTCGCGAATCGTGAGCGCTCCCATGACTGCAGCTCCGTAAGCTGCCCCGCGCCCGATGATTTCTGTGTTGGCTGCGCCGCGGCAAAACTCTTCCAGTTCGCCACGGAGGGCAAAGATCGGATCAAGATTGCTGCTCAGAACTTCCATAGCTTGTTCCGCATCGTCCGACCACGGCAGTTCCGCGATTTCAGATGCGAGGATGATGGCGGCCGCAGTTGAGTTGGTATAGGTCTTGGTGGCATTGCCGTATTCAGGACCAGCGAGAATCGGAAGTTTGTTCTTGGCTAGGTGCCAGCAAGTACTCGCTGGATTGTTGCAAATGAGCCCTCGAGGGCTTGTTCCTTCTGCCTTGAATAGCTCTACTAACTCGGCGCTCTCACCAGATGTGGTGAGAAGAATAGATAGAGCGGCATCATTCCATATCGGACGTGCGTAATGCAGCCATTCTCCGGCATCAACAGAAAAGGATAGTCTGCCGGATGACTGAAGCAACGTGGAAGCACTGATCGACGAGCAATAAGACCCGCCCATTCCTATAAATAAGATGGGGCCGCTGTTCTTTGAAAGCTTACTTAGAGCCTGTAATTCGGCACGAATCTCCGAATCTTCCTGGTAACTCCGAACAAGATCGCGCAACCGGACCGGCTGTTCGCGGCACTCAATTTCGAGAATCTGTGTTCCGTTGCATGCCAGCAGTTCCGGAGAAGGCTCGATGCCGGATATCCAACGGGGTTTAGCTTTTACTACATCTTGCATTTACTCATCCTCGCCCAATAGGCATGATTGATCTTGATTGTATTTGCCGCTGAATCAGGCTGGCGGTTCTCAAGGAGAACTCAGATGTATTACACAAATTACCGTGCAAATACTTCCTAATGATTATTTAGTATCCTCCGTCATTGAGCTTAACGCAAGGATTACTTCGCAAACTTCTGGAGGCAGATTCAGTTTTGCTGTGGAGAGGAACTTTATCCCGCAGCCTCAACTGTTAGGCTAGTTTTCGAGGGAACTTGAAGAAAAAAACGATTCCAATTGGAAGACCTTCCGTGCTACGGCACGTGAACGCGCTAACGATCCTCAAACTGCTGCGCGAGGCGGGGCCGTGTTCGCGCGCTGACCTGGTTCGGGCATCAGGCCTGAGTGCGCCCACTGTGACGAACGTGGTGAAGGATCTCCTGTCGGAGAATCTTATTGAGCCGCTGGGCGAAGGTGAATCCAGCGGTGGCCGCCCGCCGGATATGATCCGGTTTAAGGCAGAACGCGGATGTTTGCTCGCAGTGGAGATCTCCGCGGCACGTCTTTCCCTCCTGCTTACTGATCTGGACGGAAAAGAGCTGGATTCACTGGAAGTGTCTCTAGCGAACCAGAAGACTACCCCGGAAGCGATCTGCGGCTACATCGGAGACGCCGTCAAATCCCTGCTGCGTAAGCGGAATAAGACGCGCGACCAGCTATTGGCTTTGGTAGTTGGCGTCCCAGCCATCACCAATGTGGCCGAGGGGATTGTGCTTTCGATCAGCACACTTGAAAACTGGCGGTCTGTGCGGCTTAGAGTGATGTTGAGCAAGGTCGTTAACTGCCTGGTCATCGTGGAGAACGACACCAATCTTGCCGCGCAGGGCGAACGGTTCTGCGGTGGAGCGCAAAACGAACGCGACTTTGTATTCATATCTATTGGTACCAATGTCGGCGCGGGTATTGTCCTGGATGGCAAGATCCATCATGGGTCCCAGTGGTCCGCGGGCGAAATCGCCTATCTGAGACTGCCGGCCATTTCTCGTCGTCAACCGACTTTGCATGAATTTGGTGAACTGGAGACGGTGCTGACGACTTCGGGCATACTCAAGAGCTGGCAAGAATCGAGCACAAACTCTGGCTCTAAGACACGTATCGCGCCCACGATAGCTGAATTTCTGGAATTGGCACAGTCTGGTGACAGTCGCGCTACAAAGATCATCCAGCAGCGAGCGGACATCGTTTCCGACGTGCTCGTAAATCTCGCATTAGTCCTCAATCCCAGCCTGATCCTGCTAGGAGGAACCATAGGGAGCCATCCTACGCTGATTGCACTGGTCCAAAAGCAGTTGGAGAGCAGTGAATTTGCCGTCCCGAATATCGCTGCCAGCTCTCTGGGGGATCGCGCCGTGCTGTGGGGGGGGATCGCCACAGCACTTGGTGAATTAGCGAATATCCTGCTCCCATCCCCTGAAGCCTGAAGTCGCAAACCCAATTCGTCTAGCGTGACCTGCCGTAATTCTTGACAGTGCATTCACGGTGTGATTCATTAGAAGCGTGTCGACTTATTTTCGAAACATTACAAACTGGCGGCTATCCGCGTAACGGAGGAATCTTTGTCTCACTCCACGAAGCTTGTCCGAGTTGGCGCTGTTCTGCTTGCCCTGAGCCTCAGCGTCATTTGCGTTGCCCAAACGGGTACTCCGTCCGCGACCCCTGCAAAGAAGCACCTGCTGGTGCTCGGTGAAGAGAAAGGTTACCGTCATGAATCGGTTTCGCACGCCATGGCAACCATCGAACGCCTGGGACGTGAGACCGGCCTATGGGAAACCACGATTCGGACTGACACCGAAGTGCTGACTAAGAAGAAGCTCGAATATAACGCCAAGAATCTAAATGATTTCGACGCGGTATTGTTCTTCACCGGCGGTGAACTGGAGATGAATCCAGAGCAGCGAGCGGCACTCTTGTCTTTCGTTCACGACGACGGCAAGGGATTCGTTGGCGTCCATAGCGCCGCGATTACGTTTGCAAGTTGGCCAGAGTTTGTAGATATGGTCGGCGGTACGTTTGACGAACACCCATGGGGAACGTTTGAGGCGCCCATAGTGGTTGAAGACCCTAAATTTCCAGGGATGCAGCAGTGGCCTCGTAACTTCGTCCTTCGTGACGAGATCTACCAAATGAAGAGTTTTTCTCGGGATAAGGTACGTGTACTGATGCGGCTTGATCCTACCAAACTTGACCTGAAGAATCCGCGCGTACACCGTGCGGATCTTGACTTTGCTGTGACCTGGGCCAAAATGTACGGCAAGGGGCGCGTTTACTACTCGACGCTCGGGCATCCAGAGGATAACTGGGACGATCCGCGACTGCAGAAGATGTATGTCGAGGCGATTAAGTGGTCAATGGGACTCGTGGATGCGGACGTAACTCCTCAGCCAGCCCCAACAGTAGGTAGCGCGTCAAAATAACGCAAGTACCGATTCAAGCGGGAGTTGTCTATGCGAAGTGGAAGATTGTTAGCAAAGTGGTTTGCGAGCTCATTGACTTTGTTAGTGTTGCTGGTTATGTCTGCGGGCTCCTCCGCACAGCAGCAACACCCGATCCTGGCTTTGGGATCGCCAGCACCCGATTTTGCTCTGCCGGGAGTAGATGGGAGAGTTCACAAACTCAGTGACTACGCAAGCAGTCCGGTTCTTGCTGTCGTCTTCACATGCAATCATTGCCCTATCGCTCAGATGTACGAGCAGCGCATCCAGCAGCTCTATAACGACTATGGCAAACGCGGCGTAGCGGTGGTTGCCATTCAGGGTAATGATCCCAAAGCACTTACCATCGATGAGCTTGACTCCTCTGATACCAGCGATACCCTCGCAGAGATGAAGATTCGTGTAAAGTACAAACACCTCACGTACCCCTATCTATACGACGGCGACACACAAGCTGTTACTCGAGCTTATGGGCCCCAGGCGACTCCTCATATCTTTATTTTCGACAAAACGCGGCACCTTCGCTACCAAGGCAGAATCGATAACAACTATCGCATTGAGATGGTCAAGACCCAGGACGCGCGCAATGCCATAGATGCGCTGCTGGAAGGCAAGCCACTGACTGTTGATCACACAGGAGTATTTGGTTGCTCAACGAAGTGGTCAGAGAAGGCTGCAATGCGTGAAGTAGCCGAGCAGAAGCTTGACTCCCAGCCAATCCACCTGGACACCGTGGACGCAGCAGGGCTGAAAAAACTCCGCGCGAATGCAGGCGGTAAAGTCACACTCATAAGTTTCTGGGCGACGTGGTGCGGATCCTGCATTGCTGAATTCTCTGATATCCAGGATACATATCGTATGTATTCCGATCGCGATTTTGATCTGGTGACGATCTCAGTGAATATGCCTGACGAAAAAGCAGGCGTTATGCGAATGTTGCAGAAGAAGCATGCCACAAGTCACAACCTGATGTTCGCGACAGACGATACGAGCGGGCTGCAGGCAGCATTCGATCCCAAATGGCAATCCGCCGTGCCGTACACAATTCTGCTTGGTCCTGATGGAAAGGTTCTGTATAAGACGCTCGGTTCCGTGGATTTGCTGGAACTTCGTCGGAAGATCCTAGCCGCCGTGCCATCGGAGTACGCAGGATTCAATAAATACTGGACGACAAACTAGTCAGATTACGCATAAATGAAGAGGACGATTCCTGAGCACTGGGATCGTCCTCTTTGCATTTCCACGTCGTACACCGACGGTACAGGTAGAGAATTTATTTCTGAACTCGAGACTGAGACTGTGCCGCAATACTTCGAAGAGTGGGCAGTACCTCACCAAGTTCGACCGGTGCAGCATCCTTTGAGCCAAGTGCAAAATATACTTTGCGATATTGCTGATACAGCTGCTCATAAACAGCGGCCGACGCTGCGTTCGGTTCTACGGTCCGGAGTGGGAGGCATACCGCCTCCTGCGCAGCTTCAATGCTCGGATAAATACCTGCGGCAATCAAAGCAAAGATGCCCGAGCCAAGGCTGGTAGGCACTCCAGCAGGAACCAGAACAGGCTTGTTGAGCACGTTGGCGTAGACCTGATTCAGAGCTTCATTTTTTTGCGGAATACCCCCAGCATTGATCACCCGATCAACTCGAACTCCGTGTTCTGCCATGCGCTCCAGAATGATGCGTGTATGGAAGGCTGTGCCTTCAATTGCTGCGAAGAGTTCATCCTGAGCAGTATGCAGCAGGTTCCAACCGAGAGTTACGCCGCCCAGTTCAGGGTTGACCAGTACAGTGCGATCACCGTTATCCCAGCTAAGACGCAGTAGTCCGGTTTGCCCTGCACGATATGCATCGAGTCCTTTGGAAAGAACTGGGACAGTGGTTCCCGCGCGACGGGCTATAGCTTCAAAGATGTCGCCCGTCGCGGAGAGACCTGCTTCGATACCGGTATAGCCCGGATGAACGCTGCCCGGCACTACCCCACACACTCCGGGAACCAGTTCAGTTTCCCGGGCCATGGCGATAATGCAAGTGGAGGTGCCCACCACGTTCACGACATCCCCCTCACGGATGTGGGACCCGATAGCGTCCCAGTGCGCATCG
>Ga0302140_10002009_pt1 | contig 26515 bp, 17 predicted proteins | sample I_Bog_E1_1_FD_202095 | JGI IMG/M metagenome (GOLD analysis project Ga0302140, IMG submission 202095) | Peat permafrost microbial communities from Stordalen Mire near Abisko, Sweden - I_Bog_E1_1 | ecosystem: Environmental > Terrestrial > Soil > Wetlands > Peat | place: Sweden: Abisko, Stordalen... | reverse complement strand
CCTTTTTCTGCTTCTACGGCGTGGCCGGGCAAAGCTCCCACAAAATTCGGTGACGAGATCGAGACTCGCCTTTTTGACTCGTGCGCGGACTGCCGCATTGGAGATTCACCTTGCCTCGGTTCAAGCAAAATATCCCCGCGCGGAACGGCAAGCACCGTTTATGCTGAGAGGGACTTGCCAAAACAGAATTCCCTACCCGAATCCACAACCGGGGAACCTTCCGAAATTCCCCCCACGGCCGAAACCAATGTACGTATGCGGGCGGAGCATGAATCGCTCAAACGTGTAGGCGATCGAGTGCGACAGTTGCGTAATCGCCGCGGGATGACCAGGAAATTGCTTGCCCGTGATTCCGGCGTCTCCGAGCGGTATCTGGCTCAAATCGAGGCTGGCAAGGGGAATATTTCGATTCTTGTGATGCGGGAGATTGCACGTGCGCTGAATGTGTCGATAGATGCTCTAATGCTCGAAGGACCCGAACCCCCGGTAGAACTCGTCCACATGGTCGAATTCCTCAAGAGACTGGCCCCGGAGCAACTCAAACAAGCCCGATTGCTGATGCTTCAGGAATTCGGCGGTCTGGACCGGGCGGCGCGCCACAGCCGGATCGCTCTCATCGGTCTGCGGGGCGCCGGAAAGTCGACCCTGGGCCCACTGCTGGCGGAACGGCTGGAAATGCCTTTCGTCGAACTGGACAAGCTCGTCGAGCAGGAGAGCGGCCTTGGCCTCGGCGATATTTTCGATTTTCTGGGCGAGAGTGGATTTCGGCGATTTGAAAGAAAGTGTCTTGAGGACGTGTTAGCGCACCCTCGCTTCGTCCTGGCAACGAGCAGCAGCATCGTGTCGGAACCGGGTACTTTCGAGCGGTTACTCTCCTCGTGCTTCACGGTATGGCTTCATGCTTCCGCGGCGGAACACCTGAAGCGAGTGATCGAGAAGGGCGATGTGCGGCTCATGGCCGATAATCGCGAGGCGATGGCGGATCTCCAGACCATTCTCGATGGGAGGGAGCAGCTCTACAGCAAAGCGGATATTCAGATTGAGACGGCCGGGATTGACCTCGAAGAATCGCTCGAGACGTTGATTCGGCTTCTTCGGGAATCTCCCCCCAAATAGCGATTGCCGGAATCCTAAGCATTATAAGGACAGCATCAGAGGAGTCTCCAGACGAGTGACTCCATTTCGACAAGAAAATCAGGTGAGCGGTGCCGGCCACCCTCTGCCGTCCTCGAAACATCCCCGTCGGATTTGATCGGGTGCGGATACCGATGAGGCGTGATTCGCTCCTTTACAAAATCCTGTAAATCGCGTGTCAGATTCGGCGTTGCGGCAATGCCCTCCCGCAGAATAACAAACGCTCCCGGAGTTTCGAGGTGATCTTTTCCCTTGTACGGGACGACGGCGGCATTCAGAACGAAGGGATGCTCCATTAGCGCGTTCGCCACTTCGCCGGGGGAGACCCACTGACTCGAAACGCGGGGCAGCCCATGGGAACGGCCCGCATACCAAAAAAAACCTTGCTCATCCATCCGGTAGTTGTCTCCTGTGTAAAACCAATTTCCGCGCATTCGGTTTACCGTCATACTCCGGGAGTTCCAGTAGTACGGCGCAATACTCTCACCGGCGACGAGGAGTTCGCCGATTGTTCCGGGCTCAACTTCCACGCCGGATTGGTCGATAATTCGCAGTTCGTAGCCAGGTACGGCCTGGCCGGTACTCCCGGGTCGAACCGAGCCGGGGCGGGCCGAAAGGTAGATGTGCAGAACTTCCGTGGAGCCGATTCCGTCCAGGATCTCGATACCAAAGCGCTTTTTCCAGTCTCGGACGATTTCCGATGAAAGCGGATTGGTTGCGGAAACGGCCAGTCTTACGCTCCCGAGGTCGTAATTTTGCCTGGTGTCATTTTGCCTGGTCTCCGTGAGCATCGCGGAGTAAAGCGCGGGAACGGAGAATAGAAGTGTAACCTTGTTGTTTTGCGCCGTTTCGAGAATTTCTCCTGCCTCCGCATTTCCTCGAAGCAACACAGTACTCGCGCCAGCATAAAACGGAAACATAAGTCCGTTCCCCAAACCGTAAGCGTGGAAAAGATGGGAAGAAGAGAAAGTGATGTCCTCCGGACCGATCTTCAGGACCTGGCCGGCATAATTTTCGCAGCAGGAGATCCAGTCCTGATGGAGATGCACGGCGGCTTTCGGACGCCCCGTGCTTCCCGACGTCCATAACCAGAAGGCAACGTCGTCTTTGCTCGTGAGAGCCGGCTCGAGGTTTGGGGAGCTTTCATTAAGCCACTTGTCCCAACTCAGATAGGAATCCTGTGGCGCACCGTCTTGTGGCGCACCCACAACGATGACCTGATGCAAATAATGCTGGCGACCCAGGATCGATGCGAGTACGGGGAATACCGAAGAACATACGATGAGAACGCGAGCACGGGTAGTGTTCAGGAAATAATCGTAATCCTGCGCGCGAAGGGCAGGGGACGCCGGTACCGCGACAGCCCCCATTTTCATGATGCCAAAGTATGCCGCCACAAACTCCGGGGAATCCGGCAATACAAGGAGCACCCGCTGCTCCTCCTGAACGCCCACTCGCAGCAGCCCGTTGCCGACGCGATTCACGAGAGTTGCTACTTCCGCATAGGACAACGAAGCATCGCCGCAAATGACCGCACGCCTGGCGCCCCGCCCTTCGCGGATATGGCGATCCACGAACTGATCGGCAAGGTTATAAGATTCAGTGATGCTGAGATTCATGCTGTAGGTAGCCCCGGCAGTGCCAATCATCTACGGGAGGGGTTGCTATACGCAAGGCGCAGACAGTAAATTTGCGGTAAACTCGAACGGTAAAGGCTCGTGTGTTCTGTGCCTTACGATCCGAGGGAGGATACCCACATGATTGGGGTTACGCCAGTTTCCCCGTCCACGGCAGAGCGGGCCAACGCCGACGATATCCGCCAGGCGCTCGGCCGAATTCTGTCCAGCCATAGCTTCGGAGCCGCAGAGTCCCAGAAAGCTTTTCTTCATTACGTAGTGGAACAGGCGCTCACGGGGATGGGTGGCAAGATCAAAGAATATGAGATAGCGACCGAAGTATTCGGCAAGGTCTCTTCGTTCGATTCCCGGAAAGACCCGATCGTTCGGATCCAGGCCGGCAACCTACGTTTGCGCCTTGCGAAATACTACGAGACCGAAGGATGCCAGGACAAGATTCGCATTGATCTTCCCAAGGGATGCTATGCCCCGGAATTTGTGGTTCAAAACCCCGACGATCCGGGTTCACAAGAGGCGGAGCAGCCTTCCGAAGCTCCCGTAATTACGCCGACAGCGGTTGCCGCGAGAGAACTGAATAGCTCTCTGCCCGGGCGACGCAGGCGTCTCATCGCGGTGCTGGTTGGTGTTTCGGTCCTTTGCGCGGCGGCGGCCTGGTTCCTGGTCCAAAGGAGGCATTCGGCTCCCGCCCCGGAAGTTTCCGTGGTGGTTATTCCATTTTCCAACCTCAGCGACAGCCGGGAAGACGAGTTCTTCAGCGACGGACTCACCGACGAGTTGATCGATTCCCTTTCCCAGGTGCCGAAGTTACGGGTCATTGGGCGGACTTCTTCCTTTCAATTTCGCGGCAAGTCGATCGATATTCGTGAGATTGGTCAAAGGCTGGGAGTCGGTGCCGTGCTGGAAGGCAGCGTCCGAAGATTTGGTGAACGCTTTAGAGTCACGGCACAGTTGACCGATTCGAAACAGGCCAGTGTTCTTTGGTCCGACAGCTATGAATCCGATACGACAGATGTCCTTTTAGTGCAAAAAGAAATTGCTCTGGCAATCACACAGGCATTCAAAGGGAGGTTCATGCAGTCACCGGGAAGCGGAGTTGTCCCGTCGCGTCCGGTTGCGTCAAATGCCAAGACACCAGAGGCTTATTTGAAGGCCCGATATTTCTGGGCCAAGAACACTCCGGAAAGTCTTGCCACAGCGATGGAATATCTCGATGAGGCGATCCATCAGGATCCCAATTTTGCGCCGGACTACGTTGGGCTCGCTTCGTGTTACGTTACGCTGCCAGTCTTAACTGGCGCTCGGTCGAAGGACGTGGTGCCAAAGATCAAGGTCAATGCGTTGAAGGCGCTCGGTTTGGACCCGTCCCAGGCGGGAGCGCATATTGATCTTGCTATGGCGGCGACGTATGGGTTTGATTGGGCAACCGCCGAGGAAGAGTTTCGCAAGGGTTTAGCGCTTGGCCCGGGAATAGCTAACGCCCATCATTCGTACGGCACTTATTTGCTGCTGACCGGTCGTCTTGACGAAGCGATTCAGCAGGACAACATTGCGTTGCATCTCGATCCGATTTCGCCTAACTATGCGCAGGCTCTGGCGAGGTCGATGCTGTTTGCGGGTCGACTGCAGGATTCAATTGCGGAGGCACAGGAAGCCCTGGCATTGGATCCAAACTATGGTCTCGCCATGGAGACGCTCGGTACCGCGCACTTGCAAAAAGGAATGCATTCCGAAGCCGTTCGGGAACTTGAGCGTGCCTTGGAATTGTTGGGCCACGGCCCCGGGCCCACTTCTCATCTGGCGTATGCGTATGCGCGAGCCGGCCAGCTCTCGGAAGCGCACAACATTTTGAACCAGGCGCTCAAGCAATTTGACCAGGGATCGATGCCTGCCAGCGCAATTGCTCGGATGTATCTCGGGCTGCAGGACAACAACCGGGCCCTCGACTGGCTTGGAACGGCCATTAATCGCCAGGATATTAACATCTTCATAAAATCCGATCCGGTATACGATCCGCTGCGTGGAGATCCGCGATTTCGCGATCTGCTGCAGCGCATGAAGCTGGCGCCTTAGCCTCTTGCGTTCCCGCACCGCCTGTCGACGCCGTCTGCCTGTCCGGATCGTTTCGATATCAACCGACCGCGAGACGGTCAAAATGCCGATGTATGCCCGGGATTCCGCTTACGGCGCCTGCGGTTCTCGCGGCCATCGGGAAGCGAGCTCGCGACGTGCCGATTCGCAAATACCTCGCCTGGCCTCTCAAGTCCCGAGCGCCCGAGGTCACAAACAGGAAAGGCTGCAAGATGAAAAAGGCGGGTGCATCAGGGGGTTAAGGTCATGCACCCGCCGGCGGCGTACTTTTTCCTTTCGGCGAAGGCATGCCACGAAGAGTATTTGCATTATATTGCATATTAGCTAGCAGCGCAAGCAGTACTCCTTCAGTTGCTGGGCTTTAAGTTTCTGTTGCGCTCATGAGAGCCAGTGCAATATACTGCTAGTCGACATTAGAAAGCAAACGGCTTTTGAAAAGGAAAAGCCTTGCATGAAAATAATGCTGGCTTCTGTCTTTCCTATTCTGGCCGCAGCGCTCCTGACGGCAGCCGTCGAACAACCGGCAAAGCCAGGCGAAGACGACAGCTTCCCGATTCGCATTTCTTCCCCTGAAGCGGCAGACTGAACTTGATCTAAAACATGAGACGACGCTCTTACCGGCTGGTTGCTGAAGCAGCGTTGCTGCTGTTATGTTTTTCGACTGCGGGTGCGCAACCGGTTCCAGGGGAGCATGTGTTTCGTGGCAAGGTCCAAAGTGTGAATGCCAAAGCTGGGATACTGATGGTCGACGGAGAGAACGTCGAAGGCTGGGCGGTCGCTAGCCAGTTCCGAAGAAATTATCCTCGATTAACGGTCGGGGTCCAGGGAAAGAGATTATGACGGCTACAATTGCGAAATTCCGGTTTGAACTCATCCGCGGGGTGGAATCCCCGAGGTTCCGTTCCGTGTTCGTTTCCGCTTCGAAATTTGCGGCTGCGGCGGCATTCGCATTCCTGGTCTGTCCCCTCTATTCGCATGAAAACGTCACCACCACTGTGACTTATGACCGGGAAATATCGAGGATTCTCCGTAAGAAGTGCATCATGTGCCACAGCGAAGACAATCTCGCTACGCCTCTCACTACTTATGAGGAAACCCGCCCGTGGGCACGTGACATCGAGGAGCGGGTGCTTGGCCGGAGCATGCCGCCCTGGCAGCCTGTGGCCGGCTACGGTCACTTTGCCGACGACATTGGTCTCACGAACCGGGAGATGCAGTTTATCGTCTCCTGGGTCGAAGGGAACGGACCATACTCAAAAGATTCGTCCAGGCTGGACAACTTCGGCGCGGACATTGTGCCGAGCGCGAAGGTAAAAAAGCCGGATGCTATTCAATGGCGTCTGGGGCACCCCGATGCGGTGGCGGTTTTGCCCGCCGATCCTGCCCCAGGGAACGACGCGAAGCTGGTTCGCCGGCTGACCTTCGACCCCGGTATTACCTCTGACCGATGGGTTCAATCGCTGGAGTTTCAGCCCAGTGACCTGCATGTCCTTCGCGCGGCCTACTTTTTTTTGGAGGAGACCGGGCAATGGGTGGGCAGCTGGACTCCCTGGTCGACTGTGACAACATTGCCGCAGAGCGTTGCCTGGCGAATATCAGCGGGCGCACATATAGTTGCCGAGCTTCACTATCAGGCGTCTTCTCAGGCCGCAGGTGAATCGGCCGATCGCAAATCGGCTGCTAACGAAGGTTCGCTGGGTTTTCACTTTGCTTCGCGGCCCCCGGCGTACCATCCCGTGGATCTCCTGCTGGAAGCGAAACACGCGCGGGAACCGGCTGACGCACTGAAGCTTACAGGTTCGGTGAGGATCGCGGCTGACTCCCGTCTGCTGGCCTTCCGGCCTGAGTTACCCAAAGGCATCGAGTCCTTCGAAGTCAGTGCCCGTAAGCCGGATGGCACCACTGAGGTCCTTCTTCTGGTCCGCCACGCGGTGCCCGAATGGCCTACGCCTTATATACTGAGTCAGCCTGTCGCGCTTCCCAAAAATACAGAGATCGATTTGACCGCCTATGCCCGCACGGGCCAGGACGTGGCAAGTTTACGATTGACAGTGAGCGTCTATGATGCCGCCGTACCGGCGATTGTAACGACGGCGCGGTAAACCCGGCGGCTCGGCTCGAAGCCCCGTTATTTTGAAATAGCGACTGGACGCTTCACTTTGGGGGCGTTGGTGGCGCTGCGCCACCGCGGCCAGCACCCTGACCGGCCGCGACTGCTTTCGCAGCTTCTTCCAGAAGATTAGCGGGCGGAGTAATCTCGGGCTTGGTTGCCCCGCGGTGACAACTCCAGCAGCCGATATGCTGGTTGCCATCCGGGAAGGTCTTATTAAAATTATTCACAATCCGCATCATTGCGCGGGCCGTATTCTTCCTCATGTTGTCATCGCTCGCGAAGTTTCCCTGAACGTGGCAATAGGTGCACTGGACGCCCAGGCTCACTTCAAAGGTCTCCATAATAGGAAGGATCTGCGGGAAGGTGGTGGTCTCCGGCAAAATCATCAGATTGGTTATGCCGGGGCCCCGGCCACCCCCTCGGCCCGGCTGTGCCGGTGGTGCCGGTGGTTGTGCCACTAGAAGAACGGACGATGTAAGGAATACCAAGGCAAGTTTGTGCATTTTTGTCACGATAATTTTATGCCGCGGCTAATAATGAAGTCAAGGTCCATCTTGCAGTATATTGCATGAAAGTTGAATCTGCCCAGTCCCTACGCTCGGTCGGTGGAAATCGTGTAATCGTACCACTCAACGATTTTTCCGTCTTTAAGGAAGAACACGCCAACGCCATGCCAGGCGCGCAGAGCGCCTCCCGTGAAGCGGTCTGTTCTTTCGTTAATCACCATCGGGCCTCTGGCGAAAGTATCGAATACCTCGAATTTATCCACCCGGTTGAGATAAGTCTTGATTCGGTCGTTTACCGCCTGCTTGCCCTTCGCCGGTTCCTGTGTTTCGGTCACCCGATAGGAGCCATTGTCGGCAAAGAACGACATAACTTTATCCAGATCATGCGTCGCCATTGCGGCGCAGAAGTCATTGACAATCTGAATATTTGTTTTTTCAGCGGCGCTCGGCTCTGCAGCCGCCGCGTTTGGCGAAATGGCGATCGACGCCATAGTTGCGAGGCCCGCCGTCACCAAAGTCCTGCGGCGCGTCGATAAATCGGATGGAGGACGCATAGTGCATTATCCTTGTATATCTTTATGAATCTTTCCGTTTTGGAACCCGGCTTCGGGATGCCCGGACAGGTAGAACTATATTTCACGAGCAGGTAGATGTCAATTTCCGAATAGGGTATTGCGAAATCTTTTTCCCCTTGTCTTGGGTCCTTAACTGGACAAACTGGAGCAGGATCTCATGAAGAGATCGGCACAGTCCAAAATTCTGCATCATAATGCAGGAAGACCATTGACTTCACTTTCCCTATGTATTAATCTTTTGCCAGGCACAACTAACGCCTTGGAGTTCAAGATGACCAGATTTATGCGAACCGCAGCCTTGCTCGGGCTGGCAGGGATACCTTTTGTTGCGGCGCTGGCCGCTACCGATCAGGTTCCCACATACAGCAAAGACATCGCGCCAATCATGCAGACTAGCTGCCAGCGATGTCATAACCCTAACTCAGTGGCCCCAACGTCGTTCCTGACGTATGAGCAGGTGCGTCCATTTGCCAGAGAGATCAAGCGCCGCACTGCATTAAAGTACGCGCCTGCATCACGTGGTGTAATGCCACCCTGGTTCCTTGAGGCCAATATCGGCATTCAGCATATGGAAGATGATATTTCGCTGAGCGATGCGCAGATCTCGATGATCGCGAAATGGGCCGATAATGGCGCGCCGCGGGGAAATCCGGCAGACGAGCCCAAGCCGTTGTCATTCGCCGATCCGACCACCTGGCAGTTGGGTAAACCGGATCTGATCGTATCGACTCCCACCATATTTGTTGCCGCGATTGCGGCCGACTGGGGGGGCAGCTTCGGTAAGACACCCCTTGGCCTGGATGTGGACCGGTATGCGAAATCATCCGAATGGCAGGAACAAACTTCTCTGAAGACGGCGGGCGCAAGCATCGGTGGCCGGTTTGTGTTTCATCACGCTACCACTTCCATCTCCGGGCCGGACGATGAGGACCAGGACGCTGAGCAGGGCGAAAGCAGCGTTGGGCCTAACAGTTTTCCGATTCATGAAGTCGGGCGCAACGGTGACGTGTTTCCGGAAGATGCCGGAAAGCTTCTCCCTGCCGGCGGCTTCATTAACTGGGGCAGTATGCATATCCATTCCGCAGGCTCGGCCGGATCCGAAAGATACGCGCGCCTCGATGTTGGGGTGAGGCTGCATCCGCTTGGGTACAAGCCTACGCGCCAGGAAAGACCTTATACTTTCGGCCGCACTGAGTTGCAGATGGATCCGAACACTCCAAACCAGCGGGAAGATGCTTACTTTGTGGCTCCTTCGGCGATGAAGCTGACCAATTTCGAGCCTCATCTGCACACGACGGGAGTTCGCATGTGCCTGCAGGCGATCATCGGACGATCCGTCGAGACCCTCAACTGCTCGGGCTACGACCATAACTGGGTCAGAAACTACCAGTACACTCCCGGCTATGAGCCGCTGATCCCGAAAGGCACGATCCTTCACGCGATTTCCTGGACTGACAACACAGCGAGTAACAACGATGTGATGGACCCGAGAAACACCTCCACGTTTGGGAACAGTTCTACCAGCAACATGTTCATCATGTTTAATCTGGCTGAGTTCCTTTCCGATGAGGACTACGCGAAAGAGGTTCAGATGCGGAAGGAATTTCTCGCGTTGACACATCAGAACCCAATTGGTTGCATCGCGTGCTATCTGCCTCCGGCAAAGAAGCCGGCACCCAAGACAGACGCAAAAGCCGCGCCGAAAGATGGCGCTGCTCCAGCAACTGCACCTGCGGCAAAGGAAGAAGCGCCTGACACGAAAGTAAAGCAAGTCGCAGGCAACTAGCGACTTTGGCTTTGCGGCGTTAGTTGAGTGACTTGCCCGAGCCAGCTTCCCCCCGCTGGCTCGGGCAAGTGCTTTAAATTACCTATTGAATGTTTTTAACCTGGGAGTAACTCGAATGTTTCGTCTAAACGTGAAGTCTTCGTCGACATTATTGCTGGTTGCGGGGGCGATTTTGTCTGCTGCCGGCGCCGCTTACGGACAAGCCGACCCTAAGGCGCCCGAGATCGACGGCGGCATGTTGACTTATACGAAGGGACAGGCCGTTCTGCCTGTCTATGAGGGCTGGCATCCCAATCAGGATGGAACCATCGACCTGTGGTTTGGTTATCTCAATCAGAACTACGAGGAAGAGGTAGATGTTCCTGTAGGGGCTGCCAATAACATCAGTGGAAAGTGGGGGCCCGACGGGGCGCAGCCTACGCATTTCTTACCGAGGAATAACCGCTGGGTGTTTAAGATTCGCGTACCGGGAGATTTCGGCAAGAACGAAGTAGTGTGGACTGTGACATCGCACGGCAAGACTTATCGCGCCTACGCGACGCTGATTCCCGGGTATGTGCATGACGATATGGGATTGCAGCGGGAGTATTTCGGCGAGCCGCCCGCAGTTGGAAACAAGGCGCCGGAGATTACCATTCAGGGCGATAACCATCGGAGCGCTAAGGTTGGTGAACCCATTACTCTGTCGGCTATAGTCACCGACGACGGGCTGCCCAGCGTAAGAAGGGGGGGCGGTGGCGCAGCTGCGGGCGGTGCGGCGGGTCGCGCCGCCAATCCGAATGTCTGCGGAGCCGATACCAGTCCCCAGAATTGCGGGGCTCCAAACGAGGGTGCAGGCAACCTTTTCTCTGTAAAAGGTCTGAGGATGGGATGTTTCCTATACCGGGGTAGTTCTACTCCCGTGACATTTGAACCACCGCAGGCGAAGATGTGGGAAGACCACCGCGGCGGCTCGCCGTGGGCCACGGGATATACCCTGCCTCCAATTCCCAAGGATAATAAGTGGGTAATTCAAGCTACCTTTGACCAGCCTGGGACTTACACGGTTCGTTGCTTAGCCCATGATGGACTTCTGCAAACACCGGCAGACGTGACCTTTACCGTCACAAAGTAACATTAATAAACCCTGGCGAGTATGCACTTCCTTTAAGCTGGCAGGCCGCAGAAACATTGTAGTGTCTAAATGCGGCATTGGATGCGCCGTAGCCTTTAACCGGAGATCTATTTCGATGAGCAGAACATTCAGGCCTTACTTTTTAATTCCGGCGCTCGCCGCCATCGCTGTGGGTGCCACCGTCGAGTTGCCGTCTAAACCGACTGCGCAATACCAGAACCTTATGCGGTCGAATGCATCGCTTGTGGATCTCAGTGCCGGCAATGCGGCCGCCGGACCTGGAGGCGGCAGTGAAACCAACATTGAGGTTCGCGTAGGTCGCGACCCTGACGCCAAAACATTGCGCGAACTCTATAAAGCCAAAGACTACGAGGGCCTGGCTAAAGGCGCCGCCACTTTGAAAGCGAATTATGACAAACTGGACGCCTACTGGACGGAGAAGAAGGCCCAGGATGCAATAACGTTCGCCGAGAACGGAGCGAAGGCTGCCGCCGACATGGAGGCTGCTGCCCAGACGAAGTCGGACAAAGATATCGCGAAAGCGCAGTCAACGATTGAAAGAACCTGCCGGGACTGCCACACGGGGCATCGCGTTGTCATGCTAACTGATAGCAGCTTTCAGATCCGGATTGCTCCGAATCTCTTCTGAGTTCCGGCGCAAACGGTGTCACCGCAGGAGACTCCTGAGGCGGCAGTGATGGAAGTCCACCTACGTTTTTTTGGCCTTCCCACGATGTGCGGGCCAGTCGAATTTTCCGCTTCTCCGAATCACTTCGGGACCTGCTCAGGAGTGTCGGGCACCCGGTGCCTTCACTAAGTCGCTTCGCTGCAGGCGTATCTTTGCGAAGCTGTCGGCGGCAATGATGTAATACCAGGGCGCGAACCGAGCTCGAAGGAATTGCGCTTTTTCAGATCCTTCCGATGCCCTTCCGGGCGTTGCTGCGGATTTCGCATCGAAGTCCACCATAATAAAAAGATAGCGGCTTTCGCTCGGCGCCTTCGCCTTCGATCCGGCGCCCGCCGGCGATTTGGCATCGTCGACGGAAGTTTCCGTCTCCGGCGCGATATCGCCGAACCGCAGGGTATAGAAAACGCCTCGCTTCGTGCGGACGACCACTTCGCCCCGATCCGATACCAGTTGACCTCCGTTGGCGAGATAGAACCCTTTGCGGGCAAGATCGGCCCGGTCCTCATTGGTTACCGCGGCGTCGCTGGCGGCATGATTGAGTGATGCCGCGATCCCCGCCGGTTTCGGCAGGACGCCGGTAATTCGCAGACTCGCAAGGTTTCTGAGCAGACCGTCGAGTGCCGTCAGATCGAGGCGTTCTCCGGCGTTCAGTCCGTTGATGTTCCAGCCTCCATCGGCCGACTTCTGGAGCAGCATTGTTTCGCCGGGATCGACTCGTCCTGTAGTTCGATCGAGCGAGTAGTTGCGAAGATTGACAGCATCGATATCGTCGACGTCTACCTCCAGCAGGTCACGATCGATCCAGTCACCAAAATCGGTGGAGACTTTCAGGTTTCCCACGTTACTCGCGTATACGCGGCTCTGGCCGGGGACGCGAGTATAGCGGAACCCCGGATGGCCAGCCACGTCATTACCAACGATCACATCCGCCAAAAGCCGATCATTCGCGCCGCGCACAATCAGTCGCGTGCCGCGTCCGTTGAGAGAAGGCAAAGAAGAATCGAGCGGATCCAGTACGCCGCAGCGCTCGTAATCATTTGCGTTGTCGCTGACGAAATCATCTTTCCTGAGGTTGATCACTGACGCGGCGACGCGGGCCAGTTGATCTTTCGCGTCAGCCGGGTAATCATGCTGGGAGGGCACGGTCCAGTGGCCGTTGCGATTCTGAATTTTGAAGGGTCGTACCGCGGCGTTCTTCGCGTCATATTCGACCACTTCAAGCGATGCGGCGGAATTAGGGTCCTGGAACTGCGGAAATAGAACTTGCCCCCGATCGGCAAAGACGGCGGGTGTCTTTGCGCGCGGCGCAGTAGTCCAGGCGACGAGTAACAGGACCAGCGCCATGCAACCTACCGATGCCGTTATGCGGTTCTCGCTCACGCGACGACCTCCCGAAGACGTCGGAGCGCCCGCGCCCCCTCGCGTTCCCGGCGCGTCCGCCGCACAAAAAGTACCACCCCGACCAGCAACACCGGCAGCGGCGGCAGCAGCACAGCCAGTACACGGATTCGTGTGCGAATACTCTGAATCTGTATCTCCATGGTTTCGCGACTCGCCTGAATTTTTGCGTCCCTCGCTTCGGTGATTTTAGTCTGCAGAACGCGTAGCTGCCGATTCTCGCTCTCTTCGAGGTTCTGCACCAAAATCCGCTTGGCTACCTCATCGAGGTCCGGCCGCGCATTGAGGTCCGCGACACGTTTCGAGAGGCGATTGCGCGCATCTCCGAGCGCCGTCCGGGCATCTTTTTCAGCCTGCTGTTCCTCGCGCGCGCGACGGTCCGCGAAGTTGCGCGTCTGCGCTTCCAGCCGCTCGAGAGTGCGGTGACGGCCGCGCCGGCTCCTGAGGGCGATAAATGAATCGTCGCCCGCAAGCAGATCGATGGCATTCAGGAAAAAGGGGACGTTATCGAAGCTGGCGTCGGCCGAGGCCGCGCGGATTGCAAAAAAATTATCCGAGATAAAGTCGAGATCGGCGATGGCAATGATGTCAACGGGCCGAGCTCCGGGACTCGCAACGACCGGCTTCTGCGACCGTACTCGTGCGGCCATTGTGTACTGTTGGTGGTCCGTCTCCCGCGCCGGAGCTGCTTTGATCGCAAGGCCGGCTCGCGTCGGAATCACTAAATCGAAGAAACTCTCCTGGCCCGAAACCTTTCCGGTCTGCAGCATCGGCTCGAAGCTGAAGCCGGGTACGTTGGAGGGTCCGAGGAATCCGGGGTAGAGGAGCAGCACTTCCTGTAATCCCGCGGTAGCCGGATTTTTGGGGTTGAAGGCGGCGGCATTGCCATTTCCCGTTCCGACGAATACTGTTTCCTGCGGAAGCTCCGCCATATCGGGATGCGGATTGTACGCATCCCAGGCAATCAACGCGGGCGCCCAGTTGAGTCCAACGCTCTCGAGCGCCTGGCGGATATCCCCGAAGACCAGACGCGAGGTGGGCGCTGGATGATAAGGATCGATCTGCATCGCGAGATCGGCGCCCGGCGCGAGCTGCAGGTCGAGAATGGGCAGCGGATCGATCAGCATCAGCGTTGGAATGCCACGCCGGACCGGCTCCATCGCAAGATCCAGATCGGTTTGCGTCATGCGCGACGGCTGCACGACGAGCAGCACGTCTACCTGCGCGGCGGGGGCGTCGGCGGGCGTGACCTCCACTACGTCATACTCCTTGCGAAGTTCATCGATCGCGGCCCACGGCTCGCGCAGCTGATTTTGCCGGGAATCGAAGCCGCCGAGTATTTTGACATCGGTGTCCAGGATGCCGACGCGCCGGCGCTTTGCGCGGGTCACGACGCGGATGGCCCTCGCCAGCTCATATTCAGGCGAGAGGCCGGGCTCGAAAAACGGAATTACCTGTTCGTCGGCGCCGCTCGTCACGGCTACACCGAGGTATACGTCGCGAAGAGCCTCTCCGCCTGACGTGTCGGACAGAGAGCGTGGGCCGATGTTGTAGCGCTCGCGGGCGAGGCGAGCCTGTTCGGAGTAGGGCTCAGTGTCTTCAATCGATACGGTCGCTCGGGCGCCGCCGCGCGCCTCGATTTCGCGCAGAATCCCCAGCAGATTTTCGCGTGTCTGAACGAGTTGTTCCGGCATATCGGCGCTGACAAAGGCCTGCACGATTACGGGGCGGTCTGCCGGAATCGCGGCCAGCAGAGCGCGTGTTTGTGGGCTGAGCGAATAGAGCTTCCCCGCCGTCAGATCGAGGCGCGCATGGGTACGCCCGGCGAGCACAACCAGTGCCCCGGCAATCACTAGCAGGCTGGCCGCCCGCAGCGTGCTGTGCAGGCTCATCGGCAATCCGCCGGTCCTGTTCCGCCAGTGCCGCCGTCCCAGGGCGAGAATGCTCAGGTACAGAAAAAACAATGCGATGCCCGCAAAATATAAAAGGCCGCTGACACTCACGACGCCACGCGTGAAATCACCGAAGTACGGAATTACGCTGAAGGGCTCGAGACTCCTTCCGGCTTGACCGATTCCGACGGGAATCGCGCACAGCAGCGCTCCCGAGATAAAGGCGATGGTCGCGTTGCCAGTCAGGACCGAAGCCAGCACCGCAGCGGGAAGCAATGCAACACCGATCAGCCAGAATCCGAGATAGTTTGCCGCCAGCAGACCCCAGTCCGGATGCCCGAGCCAGGCCAGAACGATTGCCTGACTGATCGAAACCGCCAGCGAGATGCTGTAAATACCCGCTGCAGCCACATACTTGCCGAGGATGATTTCGGTTTCGGACGCGGGCAGGGTCAGGAGCAGTTCGTCGGTCCCTTGTTTTCTCTCTTCAGACCACAGTCCCATTGCCAGCGCGGGAAGAAAGAAGACCAGCAGCCACGGAAATACTTCATTGAGCTGATCGAGGTTCGCCAGGCTGTTGAGGAAAAAACGCGGCCGCCAGAACGCGGCTGCGGCGCTCAAAAGGATGAACAGCGTGATGAACACATAACCGGTCGGATTACTGAAATATCGCCGCAAGTCCCGTTTTCCGAGAGCGGAGATAACGGCTGACTTACCGCCGTGCGGCATCAGCGGCCACTCCCCGAGCCAACCACGTCGCCGTCCTTCGGGTGCGCTTCCTCCGGAAGACCCGGAGAATCGCTGCGCGTCAGTTCATAGAAGCGCTCTTCCAGCGAGCTATTGCCGGATAGTTCGGCCGGCGTGCCGTCAAAGACCAGCCGTCCGCTGTTGATCACGAGCACACGGTCGGCGATCGCGTCCACTTCCTGCAGAATGTGGGTTGAAATGAGGAGGGTCTTGCGGAGCCGAAGAGAGCGCACGTGTTCGCGGAACTGACGGATTTGAACCGGATCGAGTCCGCCGGTTGGCTCATCCATAACCAGCACGGGAGGGTCATGCAACAGCGCCTGCGCCATACCGACGCGCTGACGAAGACCTTTCGAAAGTTTTCCGATCGGTTTGTCGAGAATCGGCTGCACGCCGCACTGGCGAGCGACTATGTCGATGCGCTCCCGCAGATATGCGGCCGGCAAACCCCGGGCCTCGCCAAAAAAACGGAGAACTTCGAGCGGCGTCATATCGAAATAGAGAGGGCCGTTCTCGGGCAGGTAACCGATCAGAGCCGAGGCGGCGAAACGATCGCGCTCCACGTCGAATGAGGCAATGGCCGCCGAGCCTTCGCTGGGCGCGAGGTACCCGGTGAGCATTCGCATCAGAGTCGTCTTGCCTGCTCCATTCGGTCCCAGCAACGCCACAATCTGTCCTTCCGGAATACTGAAGGATATTTCGCGGACGGCGACGAACTGCCCGTAATACTTGCTGAGCCGATCGGCAACCACAATGGCGGGTGAGGCGGCGCTCACCGCTCGGCCGGGCTTCTCATTTGGGTGCTCGTTCTTCAATATCGAAAACCTGGAAAGTATTGACGAACGTATGAATCTTATCGTGATATCGAAACTGTGTCCAGGCCCGGTACAGGCCCGGCTTCGGCATCAGTCCTTCAAATGTGACGTCGGGACCGCCGCGAATCGTGTCGAGGTTCGCGTCAGGAGGCATCAGCTCCGTCGGGTGCGAGTGGATGTAGTTGATCATGTCGTCGCTCATGATCATCATGTGACCGAAAGCGCCCAGATAAGTCTGCAGGTCCTTCACCGGCTCGTGCGTCTTCGCGTCGGTGAGATGGAAGATGAGATGACAATACTGTCCCGCAAGGGAGGGCTTGGGATCATACTCGACGGTCGCGGTCAGATCGTCGATGGTCTGAGTCGGGTTCGTATCGGGAACCAGGTTCGCTTTCTGGCTGAGCAGGTCTCCCTTAAAGCCTGCAGTGACCAGGGGCCGCGCGATGAACTGCGACGCGCCGCCGCCAGGCAGGAAATCGGACAGGACCTCGTAGTATCCGGGCTTCGGCAGCTTCACATCGATCGTCCAGGTGCCATCTTCGGCCTCTACCGGATGGATGTGCTGGAAATACTCCATGTTCTGGCTAATCACGAACAGGTGCCACTGCTTCTCGTGCACGACCTCGAACTTCTTGATGACTTCTCCGGTACCGGGGTGCAAGACCCGGAAGAAGAGCTTCAGATTTTCGCCGGCTTTGGGAATCGCGGGCACCATATGGAAGTCCAGTTGATAATCGCGAGTGTCGTACGGATGGGTAGCTACCAACTCCATTCCGCAGCGAGTACATTTGCCGGGTGTATCCGATGTGTAATCCGAATGCATAGGGCAGACGTAGGCAACACCTTCGTCTTCGTCGACACCCTCGTCTTTGATTGCCTTGGATACAGATACGCCAGGCGTGCGGGCGGGAGGAGTCCGCGCCGAAACGGGCGTTGTGGAACCGGGCGAAGCCAGACGGACATCGTAAAGTGTTGCAGTGTTGCCGTCGTAAACCTTTGCGGTGATGCGGTCCCCGGGCTTGAGCTTCGTCAGGATGCCTGGCTGATCGACCTGATAGCTCATGGTCATCGCCCCCATCCACCCCTGGACGGCCTCTCCGCTCACTGTAAGCTTTCCGCTGCGCGAATCCGCCTCTGCTACCGTCCCGCGAAACGAGTGGGCAGGCCTGTGGGGCGATTGGGTGTAGGCTGCCGCGACGCAAACCAATAAAATTGAGGCACCGGTCAAAGCCGGGGAAAAACGCGATCGCATTCAGGACCTCCAGTCTCGATTGTTCCCATTGACCCAGCGGGCTCGCTCAAGATGCCCAAGCCGGATACTCGTTTCCAGTCACTGAAGCCACCACAATGCATTATAACACCGAATTGGATCCGTGCTGGTCTCTGCTTCGCTGGCCACATCTGGTTGTGAGTAGTTACGTCTGGACCGACAGACTGATCGCCTGTTGCGCAGCAGTTTGTCTTCATGAATGATCGATAATGCTTGCTATGTTTGGATCCGATGATATATGCTGCATTAAAGTTTCGCGAACTTTGCTTGCAGGGACATGATATCTATGAAAATGACATCGAAAAGTATTTTTCATGCACTATGGCTCATCGCCTGTGCGTCGATTTGTGTGGTAACAGCAAGTGCTCAGACTGCAGGGACCGGCGCGCTGGCGGGAACGATAACCGACAACACGGGAGCCGTTATTCCCAACGCAACCGTGACTGCCACGAGCAATGACACGGGCGGGACGCGCACGGCGACTACCGGGGCTGACGGCGGCTACCGTTTTTCGCTCCTTCCTCCCGGTTCCTATAAGGTCGCTTTCTCTGCCAACGGATTTCGCGGTGAGACCGTACCGTCGGTATCGGTGGCGGTTACCGAAACCCCGGTATTGAATGAGACGCTGCAGATCGGCGCGCAGTCAGAGCAGATTACCGTGGAAGCGAACGTTGAAACGGTGCAAACGACCAGTTCGACTCTGGGTACGGTGGTGAACGCCCAGGCGGCGACGGCGCTGCCCCTCACGACGAGAAATTACACGAACCTTCTCGCGCTGAGCGCGGGTGCTAACGCCTCGGTTCCGAACGCCACTTCGCTGGGGCGTGGCAATCTCGAACTGGCGGTAAATGGCGCCCCGACCAACATGAATAATTTTCAGATGGACGGCGTTTCGGTGGTCAATTACGGCAGCAGCGGCACCCTGACCGAGAGCGGCACCTACGCCACCTTCGGTATCCCGAACCCGGACGCGCTGGAGGAATTCAAGATCCAGACGTCGCTCTACGATGCCGGCTACGGACGCAACGCAGGTGCGAGCGTAAACGTCATCACCAAATCCGGGACGAATTCGTTTCACGGCACAGCATTTGAATTTTTCCGCAATACGGATCTGAATGCCAACGATTTCTTTCGCAACCGCAACTGCGGCCAGAACCAGGCGATCTGCGCCGCCGCCGGCGGAGACAAGCTCGTCCTCAACCAGAATCAGTTTGGTGGCGTAATCGGCGGCCCCATCAAAAAAGACAAGCTATTTTTCTTCGCTTCCTATCAGCAAACGTGGCAGAAAAACGGTATCGCATCGCAGGGCTACGCAACCGGCGTCGTTCTGCCCGTGATTCCGGTGGGGAACCGCAACACTCCGGCATTCCAGTCGGCGCTGGGCGCGGCTTTCTGTAATGCTCCCACGGCGGCAGGCGGTATGCAGGTGGCCTGTGATGGTTCCAATATCAACCCGATCGCGATGAAGTTCCTGCAGGCGCAGTTGTCTAACGGAACCTATTACATGCCGGGCTCGAGCACAGGCGCACCGCAGGCGGCCAACTACAGCATCCCGGCGTATGAAAAGGAATATCAGGGAATGCTGAACCTCGATTACGCGATCAATTCGAAGAACACTCTGATAAGCCGTTTTTTCAAGTCGCAGGAGCCGCAGACCCAAAGCTTTCCGATCGCGACGAACCCGGTACCCGGCACCACAGGCACCGATCCTTTTTTCTATGACGACGGCGTGATCAAGCTGACCACCATCGTCAGCAGCAACATGGTGAATGAGCTGCGGACGTCGATTCAGCGGGCTGGATCCGACTTCTATCAGCAGCACCCGACCAGCACCCTCGCCTCGAATATTTATCCGAACGTCGCTCCCGGCACCGATTTCCTGTCGCCGACCGAAACGGCCAGTCCGGTGATGAATATTGCGGGCGTATACACAGTCGGCGGCTCCTCGGCGGGGGACGAAACGGTTCACAACACGCAATGGCAGATAGCTGATCAGATTTCCTGGACGCACGGCAAACACACGATTCGCGCCGGCTTCGAAAAAGAGTGGGTGCGCTGGGGATGGACTTATTTGGGCCTGGAGCAGGGAATTGAAGCGTTCCAGAGCTTCAGCGACTTTCTGATCGGCCTTCCCGGTAATTGCGGACCAGCGGTTGTGGGCGTCTGCAACGGCGGCACCGCGAGTAACATTTCCAATACCAGCAATTATGATGACCGCTCCGGCCCTGGAGGTATCCAGCACGGGTACCGGGCGGGTGACGCCAACGGCTTTATTCAGGACGACTTCCGCGTGAGCTCACGCCTGACGCTGAATCTCGGGCTGCGCTGGGAATATGACGGACTTCCCTCGGATAAATTCGGGAACGCGACCGGAGTCTGGACTTCGCTCATTCAGGCGGGTCCGGTTCCGATTACCACGCAGGTGGTCAACCCTGGTGTCTACACAGTACCGACGGGGGCAAGCTACTGTGGCTACGTGGTTCCTTCGAATTACAGCACAAGTACGTGGGGACCGTTGCCTCCCTGCGTCGTCTCGAGCGGCCACACCGTGGCCTCACAGAACGGCGTGCCGTGGGACGATTTCGCTCCGCGGGTCGGCTTCGCCTGGCAGCCGCTCCAGGACAGCAAGCTTGCCGTGCGTGGCGGCTTCGGTTTCTTCTATAACCGCATCGACGGGAACACGCTGATCCATACCATAGAAGAAGCTCCGCCGTATGCCGAGAAACTGGACCAGTCGGGCGTGGGCAACTCCTTTTCCTCCGAGGCAGCACCGTTTCAAAGTACTCCGTTCGGCATTTTTCCGGCTCGCTGGGTGAACTTCACGCCGGGTCTGAACGCTTCGCAGGAATCCTCATCGCTGACCGAAGCGCCGATGTTCCAGAATTATCTGACGCCACTGACCTACTCCTGGAACATCAATGTCCAATACCAGTTGGCACGGACCTGGCTTCTGGAAGTCGGTTACGCCGGTTCGCATGGTATCCATCAGGCCGAAGCTCAGCACGTGATCAATGAGCCGGGGCTGGCGAGTGCCACAAACCCGGTGAACGGGCTGACCACCAACACCGTCGCCAACGCCCCGCTGCGGGTTCCTTACCTCGGTTTCGGGGTTACGAATCTGCAGTATTCGATGACCGATGGGAGCTACAAATTTAACAGCCTGCAGGCGACTCTTCGCAAGCAGTTGTCGCGCGGACTGACCTTGCAGGCCGCTTACTCGTGGAGCCGTGCCTTCAGCGATCTGCTCGGACCGAGCGGTATGAACAGCGGCGATCCTCTGAACGCAGCGCAGCAGTATGGGCTGAATACGGCCTATCGCCCCCAGCGGCTGGTCATCAACTATAGCTACCAGATTCCGGGAAGCAATTATCAGGGAGTCGCCGGAAAGCTGTTGGGTGGCTGGTCGCTGTCCGGTGTAACCACGATCCAGGATGGCACCCCGCTCTTGATAACGGACAATCGCGGCGGCTCTATTTACGGCATGAACGTATCATCCAATGTGGTCTCGCGGGCGGAGATGGCGCCGGGCGAGACTTATGCCAACATCCCGACCGCCGGTGGCGTCGAATCCCGGCTGGGCGGAGCCAGCGGCGGCCCCGGTTACTTGAATACGGCAGCTTTCACCACAATTCCGATTGTCGGCGCAACTCCCGGTGTCGCCGGTACGGGCGGAACGGGCTGGGGAGACATTGGAATCGGCGCAGTGCTGGGGCCGGGGCAGTTCAACTTTGACGCTACCTTGGCCAAGATCACGCGAGTGGGGGGAATACATGAGAACGCGACCCTGCAGTTCCGAGCTGAATTTTATAACTTCTTTAACCATCCGCAGTTCAGCAACCCAGCTGTGGCGTATAACGCTGGCACGTTCGGGCAGATTACCAGCACTTCGGTCAATCCCCGGCTGATCCAGTTGGCTCTCAAGTACGCGTTTTAAACGTATTCCTGCAGGACACGGCGCCCCCGGAAAATCCATTTCCGGGGGCGTCGTTCACCCCGCGGTTTTCTACCGAGACCCTCCGGTCACTATCCCCGAAGATTTCGGAAGAACGTACGCAGATCCTGGACCAGCAATGCAGGCTGTTCGAAAGCCGCGAAATGTCCCCCGTGCGGCATTTTGGTGTATTGCACCAGATTGTAGTTGCGCTCGAGAACGCTGCGGGGAGCATTCAGCATGGGAAGTTCGCGCGGGAACGAGGCGAATGCAGTAGGGACGGTCACTTTTCCCTGGACGGTTGGCCTGTCGTCCGATAAACCGCGGTAGAACCAGAACGACGACCCGACCGTGTCCGTGACTAAATAGATCATGATGTCCGTCAGCATCTGGTCCTGGGTAAATATCGGTTTAGACTCGTCCGAATCGCTCCAGCTCTTCAGCTTCTCCACGATCCAGGCCGCGGTTCCGAGTGGATTGTCGGCCAGTGCAAAAGACATCGTCTGGGGCTTGTGCTGCTGTTCAGCCAGATAGTCCCGTTCCGTCGCGGCCCACGCGGCCGAGGCCCGCTGCCATTCGCGCTCCTCTGGAGTCTGTTGTGCCTCCGGCGGAGCCGCTCCGCCGGCGCCGTTCAGATGAATTCCAACCACAGAGCCGGGATACATGCGCCCCAGGTTCGCGGTCACGCCGCTGCCCAAATCTCCGCCCTGGGCTCCATACTTTGTATACCCGAGCACGCCGGTGAGCAGCTTGTGCCACAGTGCCGCGGTGGTGGGCGCGCCAATCACCTTCTTCGGCTTCGACGAGAATCCATAACCCGGCAAAGACGGCACGATCACATCGAAAGCGTCATTGGCCGAACCGCCGAAGCTCGCCGGATCGCTCAATGGGCCGATCGTTTCGAGAAATTCGAAAACCGAGCCAGGCCAACCATGAGTCAGAATCAGCGGCAACGGGTTTGGTCCGCGCCCTTTCACGTGGTAGAAGTGAATGTCGTAATCCTCCACTCGTGCGAGGAATTGCGGGTAGCGGTTCAGGTTCTTTTCCGATTTTCGCCAGTCGAATTTGGTCGTCCAATAACCCACCAGGGACCTCATGTAGTCCCAATTCGCACCGTAACGCCAGTCGTCCGCGTCCATTCTGTCGGGCCAGTGCGTATCGCGAACGCGGCTCATGATGTGATTGATCGTCGCCTGGGGAACGCTCACTCGGAACGGACGTAAACCGACGGTTGTGTCGTGCAGATCCTGCGCCAACGCAGACGAGGCGCCCGAGGCAGCCACCAGCCGAACTAAATCGCGGCGCGAGAAATGACTGGTCGGATCGTGGTTCACGGGTATATTTTGTCACAAAATCCCCGCCTGAATCCTGACGGAAACCTGTTGCACTCAAAGCTCGATGGGAGCGCCCGCGGTCTCGCCGCCCGTGGATTCGCTGTGACATATGACGCACGCATGCGGATGAGGCTGAGTGCTCTCCTGCTGTCGATGCCGCTGGCCGCTAGCGCCGCTAGCTCCCGATCCGCCGTTACGTTTAACGTGGACGTCCTGTCTATCCTGCAAAAAGGTGTCAGGTCTGCCATCGCCCCGGAGAAGCGGGCACCGGCTCGTTCCTGACTTACGAGAGCACGCGTCCCTGGGCCCAGGCCATCAAAACGAAAGTGCTGACCAGGAAGATGCCGCCCTGGTTCGCGAATCCGGAGTACGGGCACTGCCTCAACGAGCGCCGGCTAACCGACGCCGAGATTCAGACGCTGGTTTCGTGGGTTGACGCGGGCGCGCCTGAAGGCGACCCCAAAAGCAAACCAGCCCGCGTGAAATGGATTACGGGCTGGAACATCAATCCGGATGCGGTATTCGAAACGAAGCCCATACCAGTGCCCGCGCAGGGCGTTCTGGATTACATGTATATCGTCATTCCTACTTACTTCGACACGGATACGTGGATCACAGGCGGCGAGATTCGCCCCAGCGACCGTTCCGTGGTGCACCACATCAGCGCATTTTGGCGGCCCGCGGGCTCAATGGCTGAAAGACGCCAGCCATCGCCACGGAATCAGCGCTACTCGCCGGGTGTCATCAGATGCGCCGTCGAGGTTCCTTTGTCCATGATCCAGACGCCGCCCGACTTGCCATTCTCCGGCAGCCCGAGTGTCTGCTGGGTGGCGCCCGGAACGGCGATGGTCATATGAGTGTGAGCGTGTTCCCGATCGGGACCCTCGAAGTGATACCAAACGGATCCAAACACCGGCTTCACGCGCGTGCCGTCCTTCTCGGCATTGTCGAAAGCTGCCTTGCTCGCAGCTTTATCGGCAATCGCTTCCAGCTTCAGGTCCTGCGCCTCGCGCGGCAGGTTGCCCTTGTTCGTGCACGCAACCGAAAAGGGCGGGTGCCCCGGCTTCCCCGATTTGTCGTAGCCGACAATGTCCCTGGTACCCTGTTTGAGCGTTTCGTAGGTATAGTCGTCCTTCCAATGAACGACCGACGCGTTGTTCTTCAGATTACCCGGCGCTGCGAGTAGTGCGTTGTCGATCTCCACCTGCTGTGCGAACGCAACGACCGAGAGGGCTGCCGTACCCAGCGCAATCCAGAATGCTCGTTTCATAGTGCCGCCAAAACGCATCGCCGCCCCAAACTGTGCAACTGCCGTCCGTTTCCCGGCAGGCTACCGTAAAAGGATCCCCGAAAAACAAAAGCCTGGTCCACATCAAATATCGATTGTGGACCAGGCCTTTGGCCCGGGCATTACTCTTTCAGCCGCGTCCCCTAGAACTGGTACTTCAGAGCCAACTGAATCAACCGCGGATTCACGGAAGCACTCGTGATCTGCCCGAAAGCGGAAGAAGAGAATTCCAAACTAGCCGGAGTGCTGAACTGCGGATGGTTGAGCATGTTGAAAAACTCCACCCGGAAATTAAGGATCGCATTTTCATGGACCCCGCCAACCCGCGTAATCTTTCCCAGCGTCGCATCGAAATTGAATTGACCGGGACCCATTATCACCCCAATGCCACTGTTGCCCCAACCGGTGCCGCCCGTGCCTGCAACTCCCGGTGTGGCACCGACACAACTGGTGCTCGCTGCGGTGGGAGTTCCGGTGGTGTTGCTGCAAGTCAGAGGAACCAGCGCGGTGGCATTAATATAGCCCGGACCGCCGCTTATACCACCCAGGCGCGATTCCACGCCCCCCGAAGTTACGAGATCCGCGTATGTCGAGCCCGGCGCCATCTGAGCTCGCGAAACAACCAGTGAACTGGCGTTCATTCCGAAAATCGATCCGCCGCGGTTGTCCGTAAGCGTGAGCGGATTCCCGCCCTGAATCGTGGTTACTCCGGCAAGCGTCCAGCCGCCGAGCACTTTCCCGCCAATGCCCTTCAGGTTGCTGCCCGGCAACGCATAGGAATAGTTGATAACGAAACGCTCCGGGCGATAGCCGGTGTTGAGCCCATACTGCTGAGTGTAATTCCTCGTATCTCCGCTATCCCCGTTGCTGACGAAATCCGAGAATGCTCGCGTCCAGGAATACGCCGCCGAGAAAGTAAGTCCGTGCGACAGGCTCTTGCGAAGCGTGGCCTGAAGTCCGTTGGACTTGTAGTCTCCATCCGTGCCGGCCACCTGAAGGCCGGTGGCGCCAAAGCCCAGAAACGGCACACGGAGATTCACATTGTTCGTAGTGTTGGTGGTGACAAGTCCCCAGACGGGGTTGCCAGGAGTTGCCAGCTGAGCCTCGTTGATGGCGTGCGCACTTACCGGCTGGTGAATTCCATGCGCTCCCACATAACCGACCTCAAGGACGAGGCTCGGCGTGATCGCGTACTGCGTGTTGAGATTCCATGAATAGACCAGAGGAGTCAGGTAGTTGTTAGCCATGGCGCCCGCGGTGATCGTCGAGGACTGGTTGAAGGGGCTGCTGCCCTGGCTGAAATTGACCCACCGCGCGGGGAATACGCCCAGAGGCGTCGGCTGAAAGGGCTGAGCCTCCGACGCGAACGAGTTCCCCACCCCGGACTGGTCCAGATGCTCGTCATAGGGCGGACTCTCGATCACGGAATGAATCATGGTGTCAGCGGAGATTCGGTTAAAGAAGAAGCCGTATCCACCGCGCAGCACGAGTTTGTCGTGGCCGATCGGCGGCTGCCAGGCGAAACCGAGGCGCGGCGCAAAATCGTCTTTAGGGACCGAATTTTGAGACGCGTACGGAAGAGAAGATAGAGCGACTTGAGCAGGGAGCGGACCGTATGTGCCGGCGGGATAGTTGTTGGCGACCGCGAAGCCGAGCTGCGAAGATCCGGCCGGCACCGAATACACGCCGGGAGTCGGTATTGCCGTGGTTGACGGCACGCCGACAATCGAGTTGGGCCATATGGTTCCGATGTTGCCGTACTTATCGGAGGGAAGCCCATCGTACTCCCAGCGAAGCCCGAGATTCACCGTCAGGCGCTTGCTGACCTTCCAGTCGTCCTGAACGAAAGCATTGGCGTCCACGACTCGGAAATTGTGGATGATTCCCAGCGAACCCGATGATCGGTCGGCATAATTGGTGGAGTTGAGCATGTTACTGCCAACTGTGCTGCCGTTGCATATGCCGGCAACCGCGGGTCCGCAGTTCCCCGGCAGTCCGATCAGGAAATCGCTGAAGGTCTGATAGGACTCTACGCCCTGCTCCAGACCGAGGAAATCCCATACCCAGTCGGTTTTTTCGTACTCGCCACCGGCGCGGATCGTATGGGCGCCGTGCGTCCAGGATATCTGGTCCGCCCACTGGTATTGCGTGCTTGCCTGCAAAACAGGATAGGTAGTTGACCCTCCCGTATTCAGCAAG
>Ga0302140_10002003_pt1 | contig 26553 bp, 24 predicted proteins | sample I_Bog_E1_1_FD_202095 | JGI IMG/M metagenome (GOLD analysis project Ga0302140, IMG submission 202095) | Peat permafrost microbial communities from Stordalen Mire near Abisko, Sweden - I_Bog_E1_1 | ecosystem: Environmental > Terrestrial > Soil > Wetlands > Peat | place: Sweden: Abisko, Stordalen... | reverse complement strand
GAGGACCACGGTGTCGCCAGCGTCGATATGGGCGTGCTTGTGGTTGTCGACCGCGGCGCGGCTGAGGGCGCTCATGGGCTCGCCCTGGGTGCCGCTGATAAGCACCATCAACTGCTCAGGCGAAAAGTCGCGCATCTGACTGGGGTTGATGACAAGGCCCTGAGGAATGTCGATGTAGCCGAAATCCTGGGCAATCTCAGTGCTCTCCATCATGGAGCGACCGACGATGGCTACCTTGCGGCCGTGCTTGCGGGCCAGCTCAAGGGCGATGCGGATGCGATAGATGGAGGAGGAGAAGCAACTGAAGAAGAGCTTCTTTTTGGTTTGCGAGAAGATCTCGTCGAGCCGCGGGACGACGGCGCGTTCGCTGGGCGTGTAGCCGGAGCGATCGACATTGGTCGAGTCCTGGAGCAGGGCCAGCACGCCGCGCTTGCCGTATTCGGCGAAGGTGTGCAGATCGAAGGCGTGGCCGTCGAGGGGGGAAAGGTCGATTTTGAAGTCGCCGGTGTGAATGACGACGCCGACGGGGGTTTCGACGGCCAGCGCTACGCAATCGACCAGCGAGTGTGTGACGCGGATCGGCTCAATGGTGAAGGGGCCGATGGCGAACTTTTCTTTTGGCTTGATCTCGATGAGCGTGGTCTCGTCGAGCAGGTGATTTTCTTCGAGGTTGCCCTCAACATAGGCCAGGGTGAACTCGGTGCCGTAGACGGGAACTTTGAGCTCGGAGAGGAACCAGGGCAGGCCGCCGATGTGGTCCTGGTGGCCGTGGGTGAGAATGATGGCGCGGACATGCGCTTTGTTTTCAATCAGGTAGGTGATATCGGGAACTACGATATCCACGCCGAGCAATTCCGACTCCGGGAACATCAAGCCGGCGTCGATCACGATAATGTCGTCTTCCCAGCGGAGAGCGAGGCAGTTCATGCCAAATTCGCCGAGTCCGCCGAGGGGAATGATTTTCAGTTTTTTAGTTTGCATCTGTCAGATTCGATGGTAGCACTTGTGTGCGGAGCGGGGCTGGCAGTGCTAGCGAGTTAGGCTGGTGAGCCCGGTTACCGTATCTGACTTACTGCACCGTACCTTGCGGCCGCAGGCGGCGCAGGTCCAGGGCGCACTCGACTGCGTTCTGGGCGTGGAGGCGCAAATTGTCGCAGGCGGACCAGAGCCACAGACGGGAAGTTGAATTGGTATTGCGACCGCTGCCCAATTCCGGGCGCAGGCGGACCAACACATCGTTCTGGCCGGTGGCGGCAAGGTTAGAGGGGGAATCCGTGTCTTCAAGCACGAGGTCCACATGATCGCCGCTGAGAGATTCTTCCAGGGCGGAGATCTCGACGGGGCGCTCCATCTCAATGGCAATTGAAAACGCGAGGCCGTGGAAGACCGGAGCTTGGATGATCTGCAAGGCGAGGGCTGGCCAGCGCCCGGCGGCGAGGGCCTGGTAGTGGCGGCGCACTCTGGCTTCGATTGCACCGAGGTTGATGGTGGAGTTTTCGCCGAAACCACCAAGCAGGTTATAGGCCACCTGCGCATCGAAAATGGCGCGCGGCAGCCCCTGGAAGCTGAGCAGGTTCACAGTTTGCTGGTGGAGCTCGTCCATGGCGGCGCGGCCCGATTCACTGGCCGGCAGCAGCAGCGTAGCGGCGGCAAAGCGGATGGACGCGGCTTGTTGCAGCCGATCCAAAAGCAACGCCAGGGCCAGCGCCGCGGGGTGGGCAGGGACCACAGCAGGGGTAAAGAGGTCTGGAGCAAAGGCCTCGGAACCAAGCCAGGGAGCGCGTACCAGCACGCCGGTCTCCTGGTCGAGCGCGCCGGAGAGGTCGAGCACCGTGGAGCCCGCGCGGAGTGCCTGACGCCAGTGCTTGCGGGTCAAGTCTTCCGAACCGCAGAAAAATGTAAAGTCCATGCGATCGAAGGCATCTTCACCAATGGCATGGACAAAGGTGACCTCGTCGCCAACCTGCGTCAACTGGCCCTGCACGGCTTCATCGTCCAACAGAACGAAGTTGGCGGTTGCCAGAGGCGACTCCTCCAGCGCTTCTTTCAGTTCCCGGCCCAGCAGGGTTGAGGCACCAGCAATGGCGATCTTGTACACAGGCATCCTTTTTCGATTGAAGGAATTATGAGGGTATTACGGAATCCGGCTCCGGCGCAGCTGGTTCTGGGCCGGGAAGGCCTCCTGGCTTTCTTCTTCGCCGGCGCGACCATGAGTAGGCGGCCCGCGCCCAGATGCCGGAAAACATGTAGATCAGCCCAATCGCGAAAAATGAGACGTTGGAATACCGGAAAACCACATAAAAAACCGGGGCCAGTACAAAAAGAAGCTGGAACGGATGGCTGCGCGAGAAGTTGATCTCCTTGCCCGACCAGAAACGCCAGGTGCTCACCATCAGGAAACCGCAAAGTCCCACGAGGACGAGCCAGGGAATGGCGACCCACCACCACCAGTCTTCAATGGGGATGCCATAGCAAAAGTGAACCGTGGAAGCCAGCAGCCCGGCTGCTGCCGGTATCGGCATGCCCACAAAATATTTACGATCAGTCCGGCCCGGATTGCGGGGCTGGGCATCGTGGCTGATATTGAACCGGGCCAGCCGCGAGACTCCGCCAATGAGAAAAAGAAAGCAGATAAAAGCCCCTGCCTGCTGCAAATGCAGATGCAGCCGCGGGTTCAAGGTATCGGGCAGGAAATGGAATCCCCAGATAAGCGCCAGCAGGCTGGGGGCCACGCCAAAGGTAATGGCGTCGGCCAGCGAATCCAGCTCTTTGCCGAACTCGCTGGTGGTGTTGGTCATGCGGGCGATGCGCCCGTCCAGAGCATCGAAGGGAATGGCGAAAACGATGGCTATCGCCGCCCAATCCAGATGGGTTTGGGCGTCGCCGCTGATGGCCTTGAAGGTCTCAGTGATGGAGAAGAAGCCGGCGGCAATATTGCCTACGGTAAACAAGGAGGGCAGCAGGAACATGCCGCGGCGAAGCCGAGCCTGGGCTTTGGCTTTGGCAAGGGCTGCGTCGCCTCGGTTCAAGCGCGGTCTCCCATGGGCATTGCTGCCAGTACACTCGATCCACCCTTGACGCGCTGGCCCACTTTAACTTGCAGCACGGCTTCAATAGGGAGCAACACATCCACCCTGGAGCCGAATTTGATGAGGCCGACACGTTGACCGCGTTCCACCGAATGACCCTCAGTGAATTTGAAGACGATGCGTCGCGCCAGCAGGCCGGCGATCTGCTTGAATGTAACCTCGATGCCCTGACCGTGAATGGTGACGGCGTTTTGCTCATTGCGGTCCGCCGAGGCCGGGTTCATCGCATTGAGATATTCGCCCTTCTGATAGCGCACATGAGTGAGGGTGCCGCCGATCGGCGAACGGTTGACGTGTACGTCAAAGACGCTGAGAAAGATGCTGATTCGCTGGCGGGGCCCGGCAGGAGTGGCGATGTTGACTGTCTCGGTGACCAACCCATCTCCGGGTGAGACGATCAAGCCTTCGCCAGTTGGGACGGTCCGCGGAGGATCACGGAAAAACCAGAGGAAAAACGCCGCCAGAAGCACGGGCGCAATGCTCCACGCCCAATTGCCCGTAGCCCACGCCAGCACAATCGCCACTGCCAGCAAGCTCAAACCGTAGATGTAACCGTCACGTACCATGGTCCCAAACGATTATACGGTGATTTCGCTCTCCCTACGGACCGATTGCGGGACAGCCTGATTGCAGACTCTGCGCAGAGCGTGGCAGAACCGGACGCAAGGCCTCCAGAAAGCCGAAATATCTACGATTGGGCCGCACGAACCACAACAGCGACGCGCGCGGCTACCCCGCAGGCGATTCGCCGGGATGAACCGTGGCAAGTCCGTGCCTTAAGCGAGTGCTGGCAAGCGGCGCTCCAAGGCAAAGATCAGATCCTTGGCGTGCAGCTTCAGCTTCTTGAGGCGGACTTCTTCAAGCTGTTCATCCGCTGAGAGATAGGGCTTCTGGAGCAACTCTTCCAGCCGTTGAGCGTAGTTAAGATGTTCGGCGTGCAGGCGATCAAGCTCTTCGCTCAACGTTGGATCCTGAATTTCATCCATCAAGCACCTCCTGTTGTTACTGAACATTTACATATATCGCCAACGGATTGCAAACGGCAAGAGCGAAAAGAACAGAAAGTCACTTGTGACTGTGGATTTTTGGCAAAAATCGCACATGCGTGACGGAAATCACAGGCGGCTGTGCGGCACAGGAACAGGAGGGCAGGGGCTCAAGGGTGGCTCATGCCAGACATAATTTCAGCAACAAAGCATCTTCAACAGGATCGGTATAGTAACGTGGACGCCGACCAGTCTCAACGAATCCCACGGCGTGATAGAAGGCGAGCGCGGTGACGTTGGAGGCGCGCACTTCCAGCAGCAATTCGGCTATTTGTGCCGTTTTGAGCTCATGGGCCAAGGCGGAGAAGATTTGGCGCGCTAGGCCTTGGCGCTGGCTGTTGATTGCTACCGCAATCGACTCCAATTCGCCCTGAGGCGGCAGCAGGCTGGCTACCGCAAAGCCCTGGATCGCGGCGGTTTCCGGGGCGTCGGCTACCAGGGCAATGCGGGGCGGAGCGGCATTGGGAAGAAGCGCGGCAAGGTAGGCTGAGCGAGGCCAGTGCGGCGCTTGATCCAGACTCGCCGCAAGGCGGACTACCGGGTCGAGGTCGGCCGGGACCATGGGGCGGATCCGCAAATTCGGTGTGGGCAGGGGATTCATAAGCGTTGTGCAGCCGCTGAGACTGGTTCGCCGAAGATCTCAGCGTCGGAGCGGCGCAGATAATGGCCGTCGAGCAGCGCCAGATCGACAAAGTGCTTTGCCGAGACGCGCGGCGCACAAAGTTGCAGGGCATCGGCAGCGGTGGGCGCGACCGTATGGTGCAACTCCGCACTCGGCCAGGCTGCGGCCAGCAGCGCGGCTGCGGCTTCGTCGCAGACGGCGATGCGGACGCCCGCTAAATTGAGGGCCTCAAGCTCCGCTGCTCCGGCCAGCAGTTCTCTCGAGGCCAGATTCTGCCCGGCCAGACTTTGTCCGCCCAGGCGCAGGAAGACCTCGTGGCGATGCGCATCGAGCGCCGCAGAAGACGCCGAGGCTTTTGCCGCCAGCACTTCCAGCCGCGACACCGCCAACACCGGTATCTGAGCGGTCTCTGCCAACCCCTTCACGGCGCTGATGCCCACGCGCACGCCGGTAAAGCTGCCCGGTCCGTTGACGGCAACAATCGCGGCGAGGGTCCCCAATTCGACGCTGTATTTCGCCAGCAACTCGCCAACGGCAGCCACCAGCGTGGAGGAATAGCTGCGCCCTTCGAGCTCGGTCTGACCCAGGATTTCAGCCGTGCCGCCGGCGTAGCGCCCCAGGGCAACGGAGCCGGTGGGTCCGCAGGTGTCAATCGCTAACACTAGCTGGGCATTCAGCATACTGGGGCGGCCTTGGCGGAGTTGAATGGGAGGGTTGGGCTGGTTGGCATAGCCTCTTCAGCATGACACAGCGGCAACCTGCGCTTCCAGCCCGACGTGCATCCATTACTCTGGAGAGAGCTTCATTGCACATCGACGGCCGCCCCCAAGCGCCGGAAAAAGGAGCAGCCTTGGCCGCGGCGGCGACACTCTCATTCCACGACACATGGCGGCCTCGCGCCAATCCATGGGTCATCGCCATTACAGTGACGCTAGCTACGTTCATGGAGGCGTTGGATAGCTCAATCGCGAACGTGGCGATGGGGCACATTGGCGGTTCGCTCTCTGCCAGCCGGGACGAAGCTACCTGGGTGCTGACCAGTTATCTGGTAGCCAACGCGGTGGTGCTGCCCATCAGCGGCTGGATTGCCAATCGGATTGGCCGTAAGCGCTTCTACATGGGCTGCGTGACGATGTTTACCCTGGCCTCGCTGCTGTGCGGGCTGGCGCCCACGCTGGGCATCCTTGTCTTCTTTCGCGTGGTGCAGGGGGCGGCCGGCGGCGGGCTGCAACCCAGCGAGCAATCCATCCTGGCCGACACGTTTCCTCCGCAAAAGCGCAGCATGGCCTTTGCGGTGTATGGCATGGCCGTGGTGCTGGCTCCGGTGCTGGGGCCTACCGTGGGCGGCTGGATCGTGGACAACTACAGTTGGCGGTGGATTTTCTTTATCAACATTCCGGTGGGGCTTCTGTCGCTCTACCTGACCAACCGCGTGGTTGAGGATCCGCCTTATCTGGCGGTCATCCGCAAGCGGCGCGAAGGCGTGGACTACTGGGGCCTGGGTTTGCTGGTGGTGGCGATCGGCGCGCTACAAGTGATGCTGGATAAGGGACAGGAAGACGACTGGTTCAGCTCGCGGTTTATAACAACCTGCGCGGTGGTGGCGGCGGTGGGGCTGGTGATCTTTGTCATCCGGCAACTGCACGTCGAGCATCCGATTCTGGATTTGCGGCTGCTGGCGCAGCGCAACGTGGGGACCACGATGTTTGTGATGTTCATGGTGGGGGTATCGCTCTACTCCTCCACCGTGCTGATTCCGCAGTTTCTCCAGGAGATCATGGGCTACTCCGCTGAGCAGGCGGGCATGGCCGTCTCCAGCGGCGGCATCGCGCTGATGCTGCTGTTCCCGGTGGCCGGCGTGCTTGCGCCCAAATTCGATCCACGATGGCTGGTGGCCATGGGTTTCTGCATCACCACCTTCGGCCTGTGGCGCATGACCGGGATCAATCTCAATGTCAGTTTTGGCATGGCGGTAAGCTGGCGGGTGGTAATCGCGCTGGGGTTGCCCTTCCTGTTCATCCCCATCAATACGCTCTGTTATGTGGGGATTCCTCAGGAGAAGTACAACGAGGTCAGCGGTTTTTCAGCGCTGATGCGCAATTTGGGCGGCAGTGTGGGCATCAGCTTTGTGACTACGCTGCTGGCCCGGCAGGCGCAGAAGCATCTGGCCATGCTGGGCGCGCATACGGCAGCCGGCAATCCGCCGTTCGATGCCATTCGCTCGGGCCTGGCAGGCGCATGGAGGCACCGCGGCGTGGCCTTGCCGGATGCCATGCAGCGCGCGGGGGCACAGATTTACGGCATGGCGCAGATTCAGGCGCGGTTGCTGGCCTATGTGGACGTGATCTGGATGATGGTGGCAGTGACCGCGCTGCTGATCCCGCTGCCGTTTCTGATGCGGCGGCCGAAGAAGAACACGGCCGCATCGGTGGGGCACTGAAGGCGGAGTTACACCGCCGCCAGCGCCTGATCGAGGTCGGCGATGAGGTCTTCTTTGTCCTCGATGCCGATGGAGAGGCGGATGCGTCCCTGTGTAATTCCCATGGATGCGCGTTGCGCCTCGGTCACTGAAGCATGGGTTGTGGTGGCCGAGTGGGAGGCAAGCGACTCGACTCCGCCCAGCGACTCGGCGCTGAGGAAGATCTTGATTGCCGCCAGGAATCGTCCGGCTGCTGCTTGCGACTCGACCTCGAAGCTCATCATCGACCCAAAGCCCTTTTGCTGTTGCACGGCCAGATCATACTGCGGATGGCTCTTCAGGCCGGGATAGGCTAACTTGCTCACCTTGGGGTGGGTGGAGAGGAATTCGGCTACGGCGCGGCCGTTCTCCTCGTGCTGCCGCACGCGCAAGGGGAGCGTCTTGATGCCGCGCAGCACCAGGAAGCACTCGAAGGGGGACAGCACGCCGCCTGCGGCCTTTTGAACGAGCAGAAAGCGATCCTTGTGTTCGGGCTTGGAACCGATCAGCGCGCCGCCCAGTCCGTCGGAGTGGCCATTGAGGTACTTGGTGGTGGAGTGCATGACGATGTCCGCGCCGAGAGCCAGCGGACTTTGCAGGACGGGCGAAAGAAAGGTGTTGTCCACGCTGACTTCGATGCCGTGGGCGTGGGCGATGCGGCTGACGGCGGCTATATCGGTAAGCACCATCAATGGATTGCTGGGCGTCTCGATGTGAATGAGCTTGGTGGCGGGACGGATAGCCGCCTCGACCGCTGCCAGATTGCTTGTATCCACGTACTCGATTGCGATGCCGTAACCGGAGACGATCTGGTCGAGCAGGCGCACCGTGCCGGCATACACGTCCTTCGAGCAGATGAGGTGGTCGCCCGCGCGCAGCATGGCCACCAGCGCGGAGATGGCCGCCATGCCGGTGGTGAAGGCATGAGCACTGTGGCCGCCTTCGAGCGCAGCCAGCGCCTCTTCCAGGCGGTCGCGGGTGGGGTTGCCGGCGCGCGAGTAGTCCCAGCCCCGGTCTGTACCGATTCCGGTCAATTGGAAGGTCGAGGAAAGGTACACGGGCACATTCACGGCGCCTGTCTGTGGATCGGGATGTTGCCCGGCATGAACGGCAAGGGTCGAGTATTTGTATGAGGAAGGGTTCATCTTTCGCGCTTCGTCTCCTGACTTCCAGCTTATCGCAGCAGGGTGGGGAAAGTGTTTGCGCGTTGTTGCGCCCACGTCATCACGTCAGTAGCCGTACAATTGCTTTCCTTTCCCGCAAATGCTGTCATCCTGAGCGGAGTTTGGCGCGTTTTTTGCGCCAAACGTAGTCGAAGGACCTGCGGTTGTTCTTGACTTGATCGTCCCGCATCTCAACCAATCATCGTACAGACGATGGCTAGCCCAAATGCCTTGCCGTTCAATCCGGCGTCCAGGTCAACTCTTCCTGTATGTACCACGCAGCGCTCAAATCGTTCCAAGTGGGGTTGGACTTTTCGATAAGCGCGATCTTCTTTGCGCGAATCCATCCTTTCAACTGCTTTTCTCGCGCAATGGCGGCCCTCGGTCCCATGAACCGTTCAAACCAGACAAGCCGATTGCAGTTATACTTTGCGGAGAATCCCTCATGCAGCTTTCGTTTGTGCTCGAAAACACGCTTGCGCAGATTCCCGGTTACGCCGATATAGAGCGTATGGCTCCGGCTGGCAACGATATAAGTGAAATAGTTGCCCTCGTCCATGGAAGAGAGCTTACAGCATCTTTGCGAAGTGCGGGCCTCCGGTGCCTTGAAAAACGACCGCAGGTCCTTCGACTCCCTTCGCTACGCTTCGGTCGCTCAGGATGACGGCGTGTATGAAATGGGCATCGGGGACGGAGCACACAAGTTGAGAATCAGTTCTTGTTCGCTGCTGGCTGTTTGGGGACACGCACGACGGGGTAGTAGCCGGTGCGGGTGCGGACGTTCAGCTTGCCCATGCCTTTCGCCTCGGCGGCCACCTGCACCTGGCGGAAGCCTTGCTCCGTGGTTGGCTTGGTGGAGTGGTAGCCCAGCGTGTACTGGTTGCGGATGTCGCGGGCGACCTCGGCGGCGATCTGGTCGATCTGCTCGATGGATTTGGGAAAGAAGGCCATGCCGCCGGTTTCTGTCGAGAGCATCTCCAGAGCGCGGTGGGCGTGGCGCACCTCGGCGCGGCTCATCTCGTCGCCAAACAAGAGGCCGATGGAGTAGATGACCGGGCCGGAGAGCTGCTGTACGCGGCGGATGGTCTGCTCCAGGTCGAGGGTCGAGGCGTTGTCTTCGCCGTCGGTGATGAGGATGAGAACCTGCTTGGGGCGCTTGGCGTCGGCCGCCAGCTTATCCGCAGAGGCCACCACGGCATCGTAGAGCGCGGTGCCGCCGCGGGACTCGATATGGCCGAGTCCGTCGCGTAGCTTGTTCACGTCGGAGGTGAACTCCTGGTCGATGAAGGCCTCGTCGGAGAAGTTTACGACGAAGGCTTCGTCCTTGGGATTGGAGGCCAGGATCAGATCGAGGGCGCTTTTGTTCACGGCCGGGCGCTTGCGGGACATGGACCCGGAGTTATCGATCACAATGGCGATTGAGACAGGCAGATCAGTGTGCTGGAAGCTGATGAGCGTCTGCGGGACGCCGTCCTCGATGATTTTAAAATTCTCTTTTTTCAGGTCTGGAACCAGGCTGTTGCCTTCCAGAACCGTGCAATTGAGTACTACTTCCTCCACATCGGTGTGCAGGACATAGCCCTCGCCCTGCTTGTGCAGTGGGCCTTGCGCGGCGGAGGCAGGCTCGGCATCCGGAGACCTGACGGGGTCCCGGTCCACGGTGAGGGATGGGCTTTGGCCCGGCGAAGCCTGCGCGGGGGCAGGGGAGGAAGGCGCTTGTTGCGCAGAAAGCGCAAGAGCCGCTCCGGCAAGGAGAAGCGCGAGAGCCGCGTTATTGCAAAGGCGCATAGTAACCGGTGCGAGCATGGACCGTGAGTGGAGGCAACCCTTCGGGAGGGTTGACCTTAACCTTCACTTTACGCCACTTGCCGTCGTGGGTGAGGTTTTGAGGCTTGAAGCCGATGACGTATTGGTTTCGCAGCTCGGAAGAAATCTTCTCGGCGATGTCACTCATCTCGGTGATGTCGTCCACTCGGAAGAGGCGTCCACCTGTTTCTTCGCTCAAATCGCTGAGCAATTGAGGCCCGGTGCGTTCCTCGGGGCTGTCCGCATAGGGGTCGAAGACGCCGATGGAGTATATCTCGACATCGGCCTCGCGCACCTGGGCACGCAATTCGCCTTCTGTATAGCGGGAGCGGTTATCGCCCCCGTCCGAGACGACCAGCAACGCCTTGCGCTCATGGCCTGCTTCCTTCATCTTGGTCAGGCCAAAGTAGATGGCGTCGAGAAGAGCGGTGCGATGGCCGCTGCGCACCGTGGCCAGCCGGGCTTGAATGTCCTCGACCGAATTGGTGAAATCCTCGATCAGCTCGGGCCGGTCATTGAAGCCGATGACGAAAAACTCGTCTTGCGGATTGGCGGTCTTGATGAACTGAAGGATCGATTCGCGGGCGCGGATGAGCTTTGAACTCATGGAGCCAGAGAGGTCGAAGATGATGCCGATCGAGACAGGCGCGTCCTCGCTGGCGAAGGAGGCGATCTTTTGCTTGCCATTGTTCTCGAAGATCTGGAAGTCTTCCTTCTCCAGGCCCGTCACCAGGCGGTTCATAGGGTCGGTCACGGTGACTGGCACCAGCACCAGGTCCACGTTGACTCGGATGCGCGCTCCGGGATGGATCTTCAGCGCATCGGGTCCCGATGCGGCCGGAGCTTCGGCGCCAGCGGGCGCTCCGGTCGCCGGCGCGGTTTCCGAGGGCTGGGTCACATGCACCTTGTCGAGCTGGTCATCCTGCGCCTGGGACCGGGCGAGGCAGAAAACCACCGCCAATGCGCAAACTCCTAACCCGCGCAGCAGCGGGATTTTACGCCGATAAGGAACACGCTGAAGGAGTGGAAGCATCGTCATGCCGCGTCACCACGGAATGAAGGCGATATTAGCACGGATGATGCGAAGGCTGCGCTACGGTGTTAAAGCAATGACATTTTGTGTCTTGATTGTTTGCGTCGTCGTAAGACCGCAGATTGGTGCAATGTGAAAGTTCGCTTCCGTTCCGTTCAATGCTGCCGCGGGGTTCACACAAGGGAGCTGCTGAAAATGCTGGGCTTCTGCGCGGAAGATTCATATACGAAATAGATTTCCTATTGCTTATTTCTATGTTATCTTGACTACGATTCTTTAAATCCTCGTAGAGTGGTATGTATGACCCAAGCAACTCCCGCCTCCCCAAAGCTCAAGCTCCTTGAAGACCGCTGGAACCCAACCGTTGCCGCAACCCTGGACGAGCCAGATCTGCTTCGCTACCGCTCAAACCTGCTCGGCTCCGACCTGCGCATCACCAACTTTGCCGGCGGCAATACCAGCTCGAAGATTACCGAGATCGACCCGCTGACGGGCAAAACCGTAGAGATTCTCTGGGTAAAAGGCTCGGGAGGCGACCTGGGCAGCATCAAGCGAACCGGCTTCGCAACCCTCTACCAGGAGAAGCTGCTGGCTCTGGAGCGCAGCTACCAGGGCGTGGACGCCGAAGACGAGATGGTCGGGATGTATTCCCTGTGCGCCTTCCGCGGCAATCCGGTGGCGGCCTCGATCGATACTCCGCTGCATGGGTTTCTTCCTTTTCCCCACGTCGATCATCTCCATCCCGACTGGGGGATCGCATTGGCGGCCTCCGCGAACGGCAAGGCAAAGATGGAGGAGTTCAACCGCGAGTTCAACCATTCGCTGGTCTGGATGCCCTGGCTGCGCCCTGGGTTTGAGTTGGGCGTGAAGATGCGTGAGGCCGTGGCTGCTCATCCTGGTTGCGACGGCATCGTCCTGGGCGGCCATGGACTGTTTACATGGGGCCAGACCCAGCGCGAGTGCTACCTGAATACGCTGACGGTTATTGACCAGATCGGGCAGTTCATTGCCCGCCACGGAATCGAGAAAGGGGAGACGCGCTTCGGCGGCGAAGCTGTCGCCTCTTGCTCGAATCGGAAGGCACTGGCCGTCCAGATTGCGCCGTATCTGCGCGGGCGGGTCAGCGCGCAAAAACTATGGATCGCGAATTTCACCGACGCTGCGGACGTGCTTCAGTTTGTCAACTCGGTCCATGCGAAAGAACTTGCGTACCTGGGTACAAGCTGTCCCGACCACTTTATCCGCACCAAGATCCGCCCGCTGTTCGTTCCCTGGAGACCGCAAGCCGACCGGGATGCAGGCCTGGCGGCTCTGAAACAGCAGATCGATGAATCTCTTAACGAATACCGCCAGCAATACCGCGACTATTACCACAGCTTTGCCACGCCCGATTCGCCTGCGCTGCGCGACGCAAGCCCGACGATTGTGTTGATTCCGGGCCTTGGCATGTTCAGCTTTGGCAAGAGCAAGACGGAGGCGCGCATCACCGGCGAGTTTTATACCAACGCCATTCACGTGATGGAGGGCGCTTCGCTGCTGGCCGAAGGCGAAGTGAAGGGAACGCTGCCGCAGTGCGGAGAGGGAAATACGCCGGACAGCTTCAAGGTTTTCAGCAACTATGTGGCTTTGCCTGCCATCGAAGCCTTTCGCATCGAGTATTGGGCGATGGAAGAAGCCAAGATCCGCCGCCAGCCGCCGGAAAAGGAACTGAGCCGGCGTATTGCCCTGGTTGTAGGCGGTGGCAGCGGCATCGGGCGAGAGGCTGCGCTGCTGGCTGCCGCACGGGGCGCGCATGTGATGGTGGCCGATCGCAATCAGGCCGCCGCTGCGAGCGTTGCCACCGAGTTGCAATCTGTCACATCGCGGGAGTTTGTTGACAGTACCACAATCGATATCTGTAGCCGAGAGGCCATAGACGGCGCACTCAAGGCGACGGTTGCCGCTTTTGGCGGCGTCGATATCCTCATCAACACCGCAGCAATGTTCCCGTCTTCCGCAGAGAATGTGATTCCCGATGCCCTGTGGGCCACCACGCTCGAAGTCAACGTGACATCCAACTATCTGCTGGCGGACGAAGCCGCGAAACTCTTCGCCGAGCAGGGGCTCGAAGCATCTATTGTTCTAACCAGCTCTGCCAATGCGGTTGTCTCAAAACGCGGCAGCGAGGCCTACGACGTAAGCAAAGCCGCACTCTCGCACCTCGTGCGCGAACTCGCCGTCGGGCTTGCGCCTAGCGTGCGCGTCAACGGCATCAGCCCCGCCACCGTCGTTAAGGGATCGGCCATGTTTCCCAGAGACCGCGTCCGCGCCTCGCTGGCGAAATACAAAATTCTGTTTGACGACTCACTTTCGGACGATGAACTACGTAACTTGCTTGCGCGCTTTTATGCGAAGCGGACGCTGACAGCGCAGCCAATCGATCCGATCGACTGCGCTGAAGCAATTCTGTTCCTGGCGAGCCCGCGGGCGCGCTGTACAACTGGCCACCTGATTCCTGTCGATGGCGGACTTTCCGAGGCTTTTTTGCGTTGAATTGGAACTGAGAAACGACTCGACCCATGCAAGAACCCGCACGAATCGCGATCGACTTGGGCGCCGAGAGCTGCCGAGTCTCCTTGCTCCGCTGGAAGAATGGAAAGGCGGAGATTGAAGCCGTCCACCGCATTCCCAACGGGCCTGTCCATCGCGGACTGTCGTTGCACTGGCCTTTGAATGAAATTCTTGCCGGTCTCGAAGAGGGGCTGCGCAAGGCCGCGGATCGGACGCCTGAAGGCATCGCTTCCATCGCCGTCGACGGCTGGTCGGTGGACTACGTTCGGCTTGCGCCAGACGGCCAGCCCCTGGGCGAGCCGTTCTGTTACCGCGATGAGCGCACCGTTCGCACCAAAGAGGCCGCAGACGCGATTCTCTCGCCCCGCAGATTCTTCGAGCGCACCGGCGCGCTCCCCCACCGCATCAACACCGTCTACCAACTGCTGGCCGACCGCGAAGACCGCGTAGACCCGCACGCTCCATGGGTCATGCTGCCCGAATATATTTTGTACTGGCTCGGCGGCCGGCGCGTCGCTGAGTACACCAACGCCAGCCATACCGGCCTTGTCGATTTGAGGACCGGCGACTGGGATTGGGAACTTTTCGGGCTGCTTGACATTCCTCTGGATGCCGCGCCGCCCATTGTGCGCGCGGGAACCATGGTTGGTTCACTGCGGGGGCCACTTGCTGCGCTTGACGCCTATCGCGAAACCCGACTGATTGCGCCTGCCTGCCACGATACCGCCTCCGCCATTGCCGGCATCCCCACCAACCTTGGTTCCACAGCCTACATCTGCTCTGGAACCTGGTCGCTTGTCGGCACGCTGACCAACGCGCCCGTTACCGCCCCTGAAGCCTTTGAAGCGCGTTATACAAATCTAGGCGCTGTCACCGGAGATCACTGTTTTCACTCTCAGGTGAACGGCATGTGGTTGCTGAAGCAGTGCATGAATGCCTGGAGCGCCGAAGGCCGCTTCTGGGATATCGGGGATCTGGTTACGCAGGCGACCAGTTCCAGCTTTCCCGGCGTGATCAACGTAGATGCGGAGCCTCTGTTGCTCGACTCCGACATGCCCGAGCGCATCAATCACCAACTTTGGCGGCGCCGCTGGGCCACCATTCCCGATGTTGCCGGCAACGAGCCCGTCTTTGCGAGGGTTATTTTTGAGAGCCTTGCTGCCCGATACGCTTTGGCTCTGGAAGACCTGGGAAAGATGCTTGGCCGGAAGATGGAACACATTCACATCGTGGGAGGCGCGAGCCGCAATAAGCTGCTCACCGACCTGACCGCGCAGCGGGCCTGCCTGCCTGTTGAAATTGGCGAGATCGAAAGCTCGACGATCGGCAACCTCGCCGTGCAACTGGCCGCCAGCCAAGCAGGCGGTGCAGCGCTCAGCCCGGACTCGGTGCGCCAGTGGGCTGAGGTCCTGTGCCAGAGGTAAGCGATAAGGCGACCTGTCAGTCTTGGATCAGTCATTGAACATTCACGGCTCGTTGAATGGCAATCAGGCTTGAACGTGTCTAGTTACGCTCTGGACTATACGCAAAGGTTTCGTGCATGGCGTCGGAGGGGCTACCAGGTGAGTTGCAATTATTTGAGTGATCGATGTCTATGTGTAAGATAATGAGGATGTTGATGACTGACTCCAGCAACCTGTCAGTCCCTCTGCCGCGCCGATTCCCGTTGATTGCACAGGTGTAGACCGTTTAGGTTCGGCATGACTCAAAAGGGGTAATAGCCGTTTTCAGATTTGGGACGGTGCAGCTCTAAAGTGACTATAATCACATATGGGAAGGAAAGATTCGGTCATTCTCGATAGAGCAATGGAATGAAGTCTTTTCAGAATCAACTGGAAGGGGAACCCGCCAGATGGCGACAAGCGACCTCGCCCTCGGTCAGTTAGAGGGCGCAATGAACGTGGGTGAACGGGTGGTCAACAATTTCAGCATCAACGTAGCAACGGTGAACGGGTCCGGCTCGCAATCCGCCAATAGCGTTCTGCTGAAAAGCATCTTCGGCATGGGTGTTCCGGTGAGCGGAAAGAACCTGTTCCCGTCGAACATCGCCGGACTTCCTACCTGGTACACAATCCGCGCCAGCAAAGATGGCTACGTGGCCCGCACCCGCGGCGCCGAGGTTCTAGTGGCCCTGAATGCCGATACGGCACGGCAGGACACTCTGGACCTTCCTACCGGCGGAGTGGCGATCTACGAGGAGAAGCTGGACCTCAAGCAGTATCGCGACGATGTGATCTTTTACCCGGTTCCGTTCGATACGATTACCGCGGCAATCTGTCCCGAGGCCAAGCTGCGCAAGCTGGTCAGGAACATGGTGTATGTGGGCGCCGTGGCCCAACTGCTGAAGATCGACCTCAGCGTGGTGGAGAACGGGCTGCGCAAGCAGTTTGCCAAGAAGGCGAAGGTCTTCGAGCTGAACTTTGGCGCAGTGAAGGCCGGATACGACTACGCGGCGGAGAAACTGACCAAGCAGGATTTGTACTTCATCGAGCGGATGGATCAAACCAAGGGCAAGATCATCATCGACGGCAACGCGGCTTGCGGCATGGGAGCGGTGTTTGCTGGCGTGACGGTGGTGGCCTGGTATCCGATTACGCCTTCGACCTCCGTGGTGGAGGCAACTACCGATCTGCTGAAGAAGTTTCGCGTGACGCCGGAAGGCAAGGCGACCTTTGCTGTGATCCAGGCCGAGGACGAGTTGGCAGCCATCGGAATGGTGCTGGGCGCGGGCTGGGCAGGAGCGCGGTCGATGACCGCGACTTCGGGGCCGGGGATCTCCCTGATGGCGGAGTTTGCCGGATTGGGCTACTTTGCCGAGATTCCGGGCGTGATCTTCGATGTGCAGCGTTCCGGGCCTTCGACGGGCATGCCGACGCGGACCTCGCAGGCCGATCTGCTATCGACGGCTTTTCTTTCGCACGGCGACACCAAGCACATTGTGCTGCTGCCGGGCTCGGTGAAGGAGTGCTTCGAGCTTGCGCTCGCGGCCTTTGACCTGGCCGAACGCGTGCAGACGCCGGTGTTTGTGCTGACGGATCTCGATCTGGGCATGAACAACTGGATGTCGGAGCCCTTCGAGTATCCCAAAACGCCGCTTGATCGCGGCAAGGTGCTCAACGCAGAAGATCTGGAACGGCTGGGCGGATTTGCCCGCTATCGCGATGTGGACGGAGACGCGATTGGCTGGCGCACGCTGCCGGGAACACGCCACCCCAAGGCCGGTTATTTCACGCGCGGCACGGGACACACCGATACATCGGCATATACCGAAAGCCCCGAAGAGTATGTGAAGCTGATGGATCGACTCGCGCGCAAGTTTGAGAATGCGCGCAAGCTGGTTCCAGCGCCGGTAGTGGTGAAGGACGGAACCTCGAAGATCGGCTTTCTGGCTTATGGCACGACGGATTTTGCACTGCGCGAAAGCCTGGACCAACTCAACAAGGAATACGGAAAAAAGGTGGATTACATGCGTATCCGAGCCTATCCGTTTGCGCACGAGATTCACGACTTTGTTGCCTCGCATGAGCGGGTTTATGTAGTGGAACAAGATCGCGACGCGCAGTTGGCGAGCCTGCTGAAGCTGGACCTTCCTGGCGAGCAGGCAACGAAGCTGCGCAGCATTCTGCACTTCAACGGGTTGCCAATTGACGCTCGCACCATCACCGAAGAGTTTGCGACCAAGGAGGGCCTCTAAATGGCGACCGCAACAGCTACTCCAAAAGTGAATCACATCGGCCTTCCGATTCTTGAGTACCGTGGCGGCAAAAGCACGCTTTGTGCAGGCTGCGGCCACAACGCCATCTCAGAGCGGATCATTCAGGCGATGTATGAAATGGGCGTGGAGCCGGAGCGGGTGATGAAGATGAGCGGCATCGGCTGCTCGTCCAAGAGCCCTGCCTACTTCATGAGCCGCGCGCACGCCTTCAACAGCGTGCATGGGCGCATGCCGTCCGTTTCTACCGGAGCGATCCTAGCCAATCACACCATGACCACCCTGGGCGTCTCCGGTGACGGAGATACAGCTTCAATCGGGATGGGGCAGTTTGTCCACATGATGCGGCGCAATTTGCCCATGATCTACATCATCGAGGACAACGGGGTTTACGGTTTGACCAAAGGGCAGTTCTCGGCGACGGCGGACCTGGGCTCCAAGCTGAAAACGGGCGTGGTAAACGATCTGCCGGGCATCGACACCTGCGCGCTGGCTATCCAGTTGGGCGCGACGTTTGTGGGCCGGTCGTTCTCCGGCGACAAGAAACAACTGCTTTCGATGCTGAAGGCGGCCATTGCGCACAAGGGTACGGTGATGCTGGACGTGATCAGCCCGTGCGTGACCTTCAACGACCACGAGGGATCGACGAAGAGCTACAAGTTCATGCAGGACAACGACGAGCCGATCAACGAAGTAGATTTCGTGGCCAGCTTCGACGATATCGAGGTGGATTACGGGTCGGGCGAGGTGTATGAAGTTGAGATGCACGACGGCTCAAACCTGCGGCTGCGCAAGCTGCTGGAGGACTACGACCCCACGAACAAAGCGAATGCGGTGCGCACGCTGATGGAAGCGCAGGAGAAAGACGAAATCCTGACTGGGGTGTTCTACATCGACACGGAGAAGCCCACGTTTATCGACCAGCTGAATGTGGTGGATGAGCCGCTGGGTCAACTGCCTGAATCGATGACGCGGCCGCCAAAGTCCGCGCTGGATGGACTGATGTCCAGCTTGCAGTAACGCAACGAGAAAAGCACAAGGCACGAAAAGAGCCCCGCGAAAGCGGGGCTCTTTTCGTGCGAGGAAAGTCTCGTTTGCGGAGAGTAGCCTTCCGCAGATTCCCATGTCCTTGACAGGGTATATGCCTCGTGCGATTCTTATCCATTCTTCAAAAGACCTTAATTGAAAGCATATCAAGGAGAAGGTGTATGCCGAAGGCATGTTTACCTGGGTGGGTGTTGGTCTGTGGAATGGCTCTGTGCTTGACTTTGTTTGAGCCTTCGCTTGCAGGGCAAGGGACACAGAATAGCGCTGCACCCGCCAATCCAATCCATTGGGTCCCGGGCCCAATGACGGCCAAACTTGGGGACAACGCGGAAATCCAGGTACCCAAGGATTTTCTGTTCACAGACGGGGATGGCGCGCGGAAATATATGGAACTGACTCATAACCCACCCTCAGATCGGGAAGTGGGCCTGATAGCTCCCCGCTCCGAGAAAGAGTCGTGGTTCATCCTCTTCGAGTTTGATCCAGTTGGATTCGTGAAGGACGATGAGAAGTCATCGTTGGATGCCCATGCCCTTCTCGAGTCGATCCAAAAGGAAACCGAAGATGAGAACGAGGTTCGCAAGAAGAATGGTTGGGAGGCATTTCACATTACAGGCTGGTACACCCCACCATTTTATGATCAAAATACACACAACCTGACGTGGGCGGTGAATGGCGAGGAAGACAAAGGAGCTAACCCGAGCGTGAATTATTCAGTGCGGGTACTCGGAAGGCGGGGCACGATGAATGTGGATCTCGTACTCGATCCCAAAGAGCTAGGAACAGTGGAACCTGTCTTCAACACTGTAATGGGTGGCTTCCACTTTACTGAGGGCAATCGCTACGCGAATTTTGTGCAAGGGGACAAGCTCGCCGGCTATGGGCTTACAGCACTCATTGCAGGAGGAGCAGGCGCGGTTGCTGTTAAGACGGGACTGTTGGCCAAGTTCTGGAAGCTGATCGTTACTCTGTTTGCCGCGATGTGGAAGGTGATCGTTGTGGTTTTCGCCGCAATCGGCGCCTATTTGAAGAAGATATGGGCAAAGATCAAAAGTATCTTTTCAGGAGGCAGGAACCAGGAAATGGAACATCCTTCTTCCGAACCTGGGGCGCTCGCCAGTACTTCCTCCTCGTCCCTGGGGCCAGTTCCGGGCGAATTTCCAGCGGAAATCATCAAATCCGATCATGATAACGATTGAGCGCGAGCTGACTACTGCAATCTACGTTTTATATGCGATGGATTGCTTGCATTGGTTGAAGCCGGGACAGACAGCTCTTACTCGCCAGCTGACAGGTGGCTGGAGGGTATCGGAATACAAGGAAGAGTCGTTTACTTTGTTGGGGCGCATGCCTGTTCTTGCTAATCCAATCGATTTGCGTCCGGGCTGGGCCGTCTACAATTTCAACGCATCGTCTTTTACAACCGAGTCAATCGAACAGTTCCTTGAAAAATCCATGCCTGATCGAAGGTATTTGACGGCTATTTCAATTTTGGCTGGATTGAATCTGCTCGTTGTGTTTCCCTGGCTTCTGATATCGGGCCTCCTGGGGATTTATTTTCGGGCGCCAGTCACACTTCTGACGGTGATGCATTTGCTGATCGGCTTTGAGGTCTACGCTCAGGGCAGGGTATGGCGAACACAGAAACAGGGAGAATTCTGGCGGGAGTTCATCTCTTTACTGCTGAATCCAGTAGCTGCTCTGCGCTCTGGCGATGTTTTGTGTCAGGCGCTCTTCGATTTGAAGTCCCGTGACGGGAGCCGACAGGCATCTGAGTAAGTTTCAGGTTAACTGCGATCCGGGACGTATTGATTTTGGAGAACCGTCTTTTCGCCATTGCAGGCCGGACACACGACCTGGCTCTTGGACAGGCCGCTGGGATATTTTTCAGGCCCAGGGACAACGCCGACGCCGGAACATTGCGGGCAGCGCACGGGAACAGCAGCGACTTTCACCTGCCCCGTTCGATCACACCAATCGCACGGGACGAGATCCACGGTGATCTTTCCCTTTCCGTTGCAGGCTGTGCAGGGCGTCGTCGTCTCGAAGCTCTGGGCTCCCGTTCCATAGCCACTCCATTGAATATTGCTTGTGTAGCCGCGGCCATCGCACTTGGAGCATGGGTTCGGCGGCGGACGGAACATTCCTTTTCCACCGCAGTTTGGGCAAGGTGTCGGCATGACAGGAACCTCCGGGGAAAGAGTGTTTGTCTGTCCGTTGTGCAGCTCAGCGCGCTGGAGCAGGCGCAGGCGTGATCTTCACGCCGAGCGCATTGAGCTTGGCTCGTGCCTGAGCGGCTTCAGGGGTTTGCGGATGGCGCTGGATGAGCAGACGCAACTCGCGAATGCCCGCGTCCCGTTTCTCTGTCATTTGCAAGAGCGCCATGCCCTTGCGCAGTTGTGCGGCGGCGGCTTTGGGGCTGCCAGGGAAGCCTTCGAGTACGGCGTTGAAATCCCTGACTGCTTCAGTGAATTTCAATTGACGGTAGGCTATTTCGCCCAGGTAAAACTGAGACTGTCCGGCAAGATCGTCGAGCGGATAGGAATGGACTACATCCCGAAACTCGCTGGCGGCTACTTCGTAGCGGGCGGAGTTATAGTCGCGCAGGCCGGCCTGGAACGTCTCCTGAAGAGGGGGGGCTGTGTTGGGCGCTGGAGCTGGAGCGACGGGGGCGGAAGCGTCAGGCTGCGTATTGGGGACTGTCTGCGCGGGAGGAGCGACACTGGTGCCTGGCGCTACGGCCGCGTTGTTGGCGGGATTCTGGACACTCTGCAACTGGGTCTGCAAATCCTGGACCGACTTATCGAGCTTGGCAATGCGAGACTTCAATTCGTCCACTGAGTCGTTGAGAGACTGCACCTGGCCTGAGACGGTGTCCAACTTGCCGCTGCCTGCTTCGTTCTGCGCATTGATCTTCTGTTGAAGGGCATTCACGGTTGCGCTCACGCGGTTGGCGTCATCGGCAGTCTGCTCGGCAAGGTGCTGCACTACGCCGAGGCGCGTGTCCAGGGTTGACTGGAGACGCTGCACCATGTCCAGCAATTGCTGCACCTGGGTTTGCAGCTCGATGATCTCCTTCGAGGCAGCGTGCGCAGGAGCGGGCACGGATACGAGGAAGAGGACAAGGGCTACAGCGGCGGCGATACGATTGCGAAGTCGGATGGTATTTGGCATTTTCTCACCATTGTTGAGCAGGGTTCAGAGAACAGAGATTGGGGTTGAAGACCAAGGAACAAAACAGACGTCAGTGAGTCAATTTGACTTGCAGGAAGATAGGATATCCCAGGCCTCAAAATCGAGACCTGGGCACCCACCTTTTTTCGAATTTCAAATTCGGGGGAACATGTTAGCGTTCCAGGGTGAATCCGGCGCGGCGGTTTTGCTGCCAGCACTCTTCAGTGGACTCGGAGCAGAAGGGCTTCTCTTTGCCGTAGCTGATGACGCGGATGCGGGTTGCTGCAACACCCGCGGTGACCAGGGCATTCTTGGCGGCATCGGCGCGGTTCTGGCCGAGCGCGAGGTTGTACTCGTTGGAGCCGCGCTCGTCGCAGTAGCCGCCGATGACGATGCTGATGTTTGGATGGGCAACCAGCCATGAGGCGTCGCGCGAAAGCACGTCCTGGGCGTCGCTGCGGATATCGTAGGTGTCGTAATCGAAAAATGCATCCTGGACTCCGGCCTTGAAGTCATCCGCTGTGCTCACGGGGGTGACAGGCACGCTGACGACTGGCGACGCGTTGACGGTGACGCGAGCTGTGGCGTCGGCAGAGCCGCCCGGACCACGAGCAACGAGGTGATAGCTCGTTGACTCGGCTGGGGTGACGGTCTTAACGCCGGACGTAGGCACGTCGCCGATGCCATCGATGGAAACGCTGGTGGCATCCGAGGTGCGCCAGGAGAGTTGCACCTGATCCCCAGCCGAGACCACGGTGGGCGTGGCTGACAGGGTCGCTACGGGTGTGATGAGAGGCCCTGTGGACGGAGCTGTTTCAGTGGATGAAGGAGGCGCGGCGCTCTTCTTGCAACCCGCGACAGCAACCAAGGCGACTAGCAGAACAACTGGTACCAATAAGCGAAACCGTCGATTCAATTCAGTACTCCTTCCAAGAATCCCAGATCATTTTCCGAGCGATTCATGCTGAGCGATGACGCCAGCGCGGGGTCATAAGCCGCCTCCCCAAAGAAACCAGAAGAGGATTTGGTCAACGTGAATATGATAGTCGAGAAAATCGGGGAGCTGTGTGCCACATGCGACACTGCGCAGCTTCTCCAGGAGTTCAAGCTCATTTCCAGCTCCAGTTGGGCATAAAGTTGTTGCCGGTCTGCGTAAGCTGATGCTGCTCAGTGCCGTCGGCCAGCATGGACCAAATCTGTGAATGGCCGCCAATGGTGCGTTCGAAGACGATGTGGCGTCCATCCGGAGCCCAGGAAGGGAAGTCGTTGCTGCCCGATTCATGTGTGAGCTGAAGGTAGTTTTTGCTGGCGATGTCAATCACATGGATGTCTACCCCGCCGGGATCGCCGGGGCCGTACTTACGATTCCAACTGAAGGCCAGCAACTGGCCATTGGGCGACCAGGAAGGCGAGACGGCATAGCCGCCGTCCGTGAGCCGCTGGATGTTGGAGCCGTCCTGATCCATGATGTAGATCTGCGGCAGGCCGGTGCGGCCGCTGACCCATGCCAACTGCGCATTGGTTTTTGGATTCCATGTGGGCGAGACGTCGGGACCGCGAAAGTTGGTAATGCGGCGCAGGTTTCCGCCGCCAGCGTCGGCAACCCAAATCTCCGGATCGCCTGTGCGCGATGAGGAGAATGCGATTTTAGCGCCGTCTGCCGACCATGCCGGCGATTGATTGCTGCCGCCTGCCGTGCCGGCAGAGAACGAAACCAGGCGATCGAGGTCCAGGGAATACATACGGATCGACCATCCCTCGCTGCCCAGGGACGCAAAAGCAAGGCGGGAGTTGTCAGGAGAGATGCGGGGCGAGAGCGAGACGGTTCCCAGATGGGTGATCTGATGCTGGTTTTGGCCGTCGTAGTCCATTGCCCAGATTTCTTTGGATCCGGTTCGTGAGCTGACGAAGTAAATCTTGGTTTCCGCAATGCCGTTGATGCCGCCGCCCAGGCGCAGGATGATTTCGTCGGCGAAGCGATGAGCGATGGTGCGCGCTGAGTCTTCGCTGGCCGCTTCGTTGTATTGCTTGGCCAGGACTTGGGGGCTGACGGTGTTGCGTGTGTCGAAGAGCCAGCCGTTGACGGCGAGGCGGCCTTTGCCCGCGGAGAGTGAGCCGAAGGCTACCATGGCTGCGTTGGCTGGGGCTGCGGACCACTGCGCCAGATTGATCTCCTGGGGCGCGCCTGGGGTGGCTTGCGGGGCGAGGCTTTTTGAGACCATGTCGAAGATGCCGGCGCTGGCCAGGTCGTTGTAGAGCGTGGCGTCGAAAGTTGCCTTCAGCGCCGGGGTCTGGGGATCGGCGCTCAATGGCTTGAAGTCGGCCGCGGCGATGCGGATGCGATCATTGCCGAGGTTGGTGCCGGTGTGGACCCAGTCCTGGGCGGGTAGTCGAGCGACGGAGAAACAGATGAGGGACAATGCAAAGAAGGGCAAGAGAACGGGAGGAGTCTTCATGCGTTTGATCGGTCCTTCCAGGTGCAAAGTGGGAACGGCGCGGCGCCTTATGCGCCAGGACTCAATACGTACAATCATAAGTTACGTCGAGCCACTGGTCATTGGAGTCCCTGGGGAGATCCCCGAAGGTATCGACGCGCTCGGTGGCCAAAAGGCATGATCGGTCCAGCGTGGGGCTGTTGCTGGCCGTGTTGACCTTGAAGCCGGTCGGAACGCCCTGACGATTGACTTTGAAGTAGATTTGCACGTCAGCCCCCTTGGGCGTATGCGGGTCCACCTGGCCGCGAATCCAGTTTTGGCTCACCTTGAGTTTGATGCCATTTACATACCAGGGGAAGCGGGAGCCAAAGTCGCCATTGGCCACGCTTACCGGAGTGCTGACTGAGCCGGGCTGGGACATGGTGGCGCGCGGCATGAACGATCCAGCCTGCTCGCCATACTGGGCGCGGTTGTCCTGCTTGGGTTGGGGCTGGTGCTGTTGGGTTTTGCGTTCTGTTTCCTGCTTGAGCTTCTGCTGCTTGCCGGAGAGGGGGATTGCCGTTTCGTCCTGAGCTTGCGCGGCTTTGGGGGTGGGCGCGGCGGGCGCCTGGCTGGGGGTTTCAGTGGACAGCACATTGTCATTCCGCGGCTGGTCGGAGGGCAGAGGCAGGGCATTCGAGACCAGACTCACCTGAATCGCGCCGCCGGGGCCGGGGCTACCCCAAAGATGGTGATGGAAGAAGCCGCTGAGGACGCCGTAGAGAAGAAGCCCACCGAAAAGGGCAGCGTGGAGCAGCAGGGAACCAGCGGCCGGCGCGGCGATGCGGTCTGGCGTCATCTCTCGCTCGAATCGCTCGCTATGCTGCACCAGGCTGACCATAGGCTCTAGTTCCCGCTCGGCGCGGAGGCCTTGGCTTCCAGCGGCTGCGTGACGATGGAGATGTTGGTGATCCCGGCCTGCTTCACCGCGTCCATCACGCTGGCGAATGCGCCAAAAGGAACCTGCTCGTCGGCGCGAAGATAGATGACCTGATGGGCCGGGTCTGTGCCCGCGGCGTGGAGCTTCTGCGCCAGTTCGTGGATGTTGACAGGCCGATCGCCAAGAAAGATCTGCTGGCTACGGTCGATGGTGAGCACCAGGCGCTGCTCGGTGATCTCTTTGACGGTGCGGGTCTTGGGTACGGAGACTTCGATGCCGGATTGCAGCACCGGCGCGGAAATCATGAAGATGATGAGCAGCACCAGCACCACGTCCACCAGCGGGGTGACGTTGATCTCAGCCAGCGAGGATTGAGTGCGGCCGGCGCTACTTGTAAAGGCCACGGTCCACCTCCCTTGGTGGTGGTTCTGGGCTGATGGCGCGGGGCGCCTGAGCCGGCGCACGGACAGGAATCTCCTCCATAGAGTTCATCAGCTCGCGGCAAAAATCGTCGGTGCGGGCGGCAAAGATTTGGATGCGTGATGCGAACTGGTTGTAGGCGATGAGTGCGGGAATGGCGACAAACAGGCCGGCGGCGGTGGTGATGAGCGCCTCGGAGATGCCGGGCGCAACGGCGCGCAGCGTTGCCGCCCCGGCAGTGCCCAGACCGTGGAAGGCGTCGATAATGCCGACAACCGTGCCGAATAGGCCGACGTAGACGGTGGTGGAGGAGATGGTGGCCAGCCAGGTCATGCGGCGTTCAAGAGAGGTTACGGCTTCGCTGGCCGCGGTTTGTGCCGAGCGCTCTAGCGGGATGAGGTTGCGGGGTGGGCCTGAGCCGCCGGTCTGCCGCTTGTAGGTTTCGTACACGTCCTCGAATACCTGAGCCAGCGGGCTGGATTTGCACTCGGCGGACAACTCGGAAATCTCTTGCAGGCGTGTGGCTTTGCGGAAGCCGCGGATGAACTGGCGCGTATGCTCGGTGGCTTTGCGAAACGCGAATATCTTGCTCAGGATGACGGTCCAGGAGTAGAGGCTTGCGATTGCCAGAAGTACCAGCACGGCCATGGCTACGGGGCCGATGTTGTGGAGCAGTTCGAAGAGCGCACCGGATCCCTGAGGCATCGAAGCTCCGGAATCGACGGGTGTGGCATCAGCCTGGACTATCAAGAAGAAGGCAGCGGTAAGAATCGGCATTCACCTCAATATTCACGGTATCAGACGGGATGGAGGCTTCCAAGTAATCGACATGGTGCGTCGGGATGCTTCGAGTGTGAATGGACTGGGCCGTAAACGCGCCGTTCATGCTATGCTGCGCTCGGATAGTCACCGGCGCGGTACTCGCCTGGGATTGTCGCATGTTACTGATTCAGTTCAGAGGAGTTCCAAGAAAATGCTCGTTGAACTGCGCGCTGAAAACTACGCTGTCATCGATCACGCCATTGCCGTGTTTGGCCCAGGGTTGAACCTGCTGACCGGCGAGACGGGCGCGGGCAAGT
>Ga0302140_10002001_pt1 | contig 26583 bp, 37 predicted proteins | sample I_Bog_E1_1_FD_202095 | JGI IMG/M metagenome (GOLD analysis project Ga0302140, IMG submission 202095) | Peat permafrost microbial communities from Stordalen Mire near Abisko, Sweden - I_Bog_E1_1 | ecosystem: Environmental > Terrestrial > Soil > Wetlands > Peat | place: Sweden: Abisko, Stordalen... | reverse complement strand
CTTCTGCAGCAGGAACTTCCTCAACTACCGGTGTTTCTTCAACAACAGCTTCAGCTACCGGTTCTTCAACCACAACGGCTGGCGCTGGGGCAGCTTTAGCAGCAGGTGCAGCAGCAGTTGCGCCGGTTTTAGCTTTGCCACCGCGACGGCGGGTTGATTTCTTTTCAGCCTTACCGGTATCCTGACCATAAACGGTATTATAATCCACCAGTTCGATCATTGCCATTTCGGCGTTATCACCCAAACGGTTTTCCATTTTAATGATACGGGTATAACCACCGGGACGGGTAGCTACTTTTTCAGCTATCTCGCGGAACAATATGGTCACTGCGTCCTTATCCTGCAAATAGCTGAATACGGTACGGCGTGAGTGGGTAGTATCGCTTTTTGATTTGGTAATGATCGGCTCAACATAAACGCGCAACGCTTTTGCTTTAGCCAATGTAGTGGTGATGCGCTTATGTAAAATAAGCGATGAGGCCATGTTACCCAGCATCGCTTTGCGGTGGCTGTCGGTACGGCCTAAATGGTTAACTTTTTTTCCGTGTCTCATTGTTTTATTAAGTTTTCACGTGCATACCGTCGGGCGGCAATTTGTCAAGCCCTTGGAATTATGCTTTCGCTTATTTGTTTAATTATTAGAATCAAGATTCAAGAACCAAGAGTCAAGAAAAAGAATAGCTTGATTCTTGGCTCTTGATTCTTGACTCTTTTTTATTCCTCGTCCAGCTTATATTTCGCCAGGTTCATCCCAAAAGATAAACCTTTTGATTTCACCAGGTCCTGGATCTCCGTTAATGATTTTTTACCAAAGTTCCTGAACTTCAGCATGTCGGCCACGTCGTACGATACCAGATCAGCCAGGCTCCGGATGTCGGCAGCTTTAAGGCAGTTAAGTGCACGAACCGACAGATCAAGATCAACCAGTTCGGTTTTCAAGATCTTGCGCATGTGCAGGATCTCTTCGTCAACTTCTTTGGTTTCTTCCTTAGCCTGTGCTTCCAGCATCATGTTCTCGTCGCTGAACAGCATAAAGTGCTGGATCAAAATTTTGGCAGCCTCTTTAAGCGCTTCTTCAGGATGAATGGAGCCATCGGTAGCAATATCTAAAACCAGCTTTTCGTAGTCGGTTTTTTGTTCTACACGATAGTTTTCGATGGTGTATTTAACGTTTTTGATAGGCGTATAGATCGAGTCGATCGCAATCACGCCAACATTAGCGTCAGGGTTTTTATTTTCTTCGCTCGGAACATAGCCCCGGCCTTTGCTTACAGTAAGCTCGATCTCGAGGGTTACTGAATTATCCATGTTGCAAACAACCAGATCAGGGTTTAAAACCGTGAAGTTATTGCTGAACTTAGTGATATCACCAGCTTTAAAGGCTTCCTGGTTATTGATGATTACGAAGATTTTTTCACTATCGCCTGAATCACCTGACTTCTTAAAACGAACTTGTTTAAGGTTAAGGATGATTTCGGTAACGTCCTCAACAACGCCTTTGATAGTTGAAAACTCGTGCATCACACCCGAAAAACGCACCGAAGTGATAGCGTAACCTTCAAGTGATGAAAGTAAGATACGACGCAGAGCATTACCAATGGTTACACCGAAGCCTGGCTCTAAGGGACGAAATTCAAACGTACCCTCAAAATCAGTCGATTTCTGCATGATAACCTTGTCTGGTTTTTGAAATGCTAAAATTGCCATTTATATCCTTGTTTATTGTTTTTACTTATTTGATTTGAGATCAGCGATTAGTGATCAGAGACTAGAGACCAGGAAAAATTCCAGAAACTCGTAACCTCTGATCTCTAATCTCTAATCTCTTAATTCATTTCTTATTTAGAGTACAACTCGACGATCAGGTTTTCCTTGATGTTTTCAGGGATCTCATCGCGATTTGGATAGTTAAGGAACTTGCCTGTTAAATTGGCAGCATCCCATTCCAGCCAGCTGTGCTTGTTTACTTTTCTTCCGGCTGTTGAGTGTGTAATGGCTTCCATTGTTTTTGATTTCTCGCGAACAGCAACCACATCACCTGCCTTCAGGGTATAAGATGGAATATTCACCACCTCGCCATTAACCGTAATGTGTTTGTGGCCAACCAGCTGCCGGGCGCCTGAACGTGTAGGGGCAATACCGAAACGGTAAACCGCGTTGTCCAAACGTGCTTCCAGCAATTTCAGCAGGTTTTCACCGGTAATACCTTCTTTTGCAGAAGCGCGGTGAAATAAGTTTTCGAACTGGCGTTCCAATATACCGTAAGTGTACTTAACTTTTTGTTTCTCCATCAGCTGGGTTGAGTACTCTGACTGTTTACCCCTTCTTTTGGATACGCCGTGCATTCCCGGCGGGTAGTTTTTTCTCTCTAACGCTTTGTCCGGGCCGAAGATGGGCTCGCGGAAACGACGCGCAATTTTTGATTTTGGACCTGTATATCTAGCCATTTTGTTGTTTTAAAGTATCAATCAGCCCGCAGCTGACGACTCTTAGCTTTAAAAAATTGATTAATTAAACTCTTCTGCGTTTTGAAGGACGGCAACCATTGTGTGGAAGCGGTGTGATGTCCCTGATGGTAGTTACCTCGATACCTGCAGTTTGCAGTGTGCGGATAGCCGATTCGCGGCCGGCGCCGGGGCCTTTAACAAACACTTCTACTTTGCGCAGGCCTAAGTCATAGGCAACTTTGCCACAATCGGCAGCCGATTGCGAAGCGGCGTAGGGGGTATTCTTTTTTGAACCCTTAAAACCCATTTTACCTGCTGACGACCAAGAAATAGCCTGGCCTGATTTGTTGGTAAGGGTAATGATGATGTTGTTAAAGGTAGCGTTGATGTGTGCCTCGCCTACCGGCTCAACTATTACAACACGCTTTTTGGTAACTTTTTTGGTCTTAGCCATCTTTTTTAATTATTGAGTTAATGAATTATTGAGTTATTGAATAACCCGGACCCACAAACTGTTTTGATAATATATTATTCCTGGCGATCTTGAAATTCAATTAGCTGTTCAACTAATCTCTCCCCGATAGTTATTGGGGCTCTAATCACCAATCAACTATTTAGTAGCCTTCTTCTTATTAGCAACTGTCTTGCGTTTTCCTTTACGGGTACGCGAGTTGTTTTTGGTACGCTGACCGCGCAAAGGCAAACCTTTACGATGACGAGTGCCGCGGTAGCAACCTATATCCATTAAACGCTTAATGTTAAGCTGGACCTCCGAACGCAGGGAACCTTCAACCTTTATCTGGTCGTTAATAATGCCACGGATGGCGTTTAACTGCTCGTCATTCCAATCCTGAACTTTAGTATCAAAATCAATACCTGCTTCAGTTAAAATCTTTTGAGCGGTTGACCGGCCAATGCCATAAATGTAGGTGAGGCCTATCTCGCCTCTTTTGTTCTTTGGTAAATCAATACCTGAAATCCTTGCCATATTTTTTGTTTGTATTTTTAAATAATAACCGAACGGCGGGCCACCGTTGTACGGATTATTACAATTTCTTTAATTATCCCTGGCGTTGTTTGTACTTAGGGTTCTTCTTGTTAATTACGTAAAGTTTCCCTTTGCGGCGGATGATCTTGCAATCAACACTGCGTTTTTTTATGGATGCTCTAACTTTCATCGCTTTGTTATTTATATCTGTAGGTTATTCTGCCTTTACTTAAATCGTACGGACTCATCTCCAGCTTCACCCTGTCGCCAGGAAGAATTTTAATGTAGTGCATCCGCATTTTCCCTGAGATATGTGCAATAATTTCGTGTCCGTTCTCCAATTCCACCCTAAACATCGCGTTAGATAATGCTTCCTTAATCGTTCCGTCTTGTTCAATTGAGGCTTGTTTGGCCATATTTTACTGATTATTACTTTATTATCCGCCTCTCAAAGCGGGATGCAAAATTAATAAAAAAAAATCAATTATTAATTTTTTCTTTTAAAACTTCATCGACGTATGAAAAAGTGGATAAAATGTCCGGTTTACCCTTCCTGATAGCCACCGTATGCTCGTAGTGACAGGATGGTCTTCCATCCGCTGTCGACACGGTCCAGCCATCATCCCAGAATTTAACCCTCGACCTTCCGGCGTTGATCATCGGCTCTATCGCAATCACCATGCCTTCTTCCAGTTTTATGCCAGAACCACGTTTGCCGTAGTTAGGCACCTCGGGTTTCTCATGCAGCTGCAGGCCGACACCATGACCAACCAATTCCTTCACTACACCAAAACCGTGCTTTTCAGCATGCTCCTGTACCGCATACCCGATATCGCCTACCCTGTTCCCTGCAACGGCTTTCGCCACGCCAAGGTCCAGGCATTCCATGGTAACCCGCATCAACCGTCTAACCGTATCGCTTACTTCGCCTACTGCAAAGGTATAAGCAGAGTCGCCGATATATTTATTTAATGTAACGCCGCAATCAACTGAAACAAGGTCGCCGTCAACCAACTCCCTTTTACCGGGGAAGCCGTGAACAACCTGGTCATTCATTGAGATGCAAAGCGAATATGGGAAACCGTGATAGTTTAAAAATGCAGGGACCCCGCCATTGTCGCGGATATAAGTTTCGGCAAGTTTATTTAAATCAATGGTTTTAACACCGGGGCATATAATTTTAGCTATTTCCGCAAGTGTTTTGGAAACAAGTAAAGAACTTTCACGTATGAGTTCTATCTCTTCGACAGACTTATAACTGATCTTTGACATGTTAATTTATCAGATAGTCGGTTGACCGGCACCCCCTGCAGCGATGCTGGTCCGCCCTTTGATCCGGCCCGTCTTCATCAAACCGTCATAATGGCGCATTAACAAGTGGCTTTCGATCTGCTGTAATGTATCCAATACAACTCCGACGAGGATGATGAGGGACGTGCCGCCAAAAAACCTTGCAAATGCACTGGTAACACCTACAAAAGAGGCAATCGCCGGAAAAATAGCAATGATGGCCAGGAAAATAGAACCAGGCAGTGTGATTTTTGAAATAACGCCGTCGATAAACTCGGCTGTTGACCTTCCGGGTTTGATGCCGGGGATAAACCCACCATTCTTTTTCATATCCTCAGCCATCTGGTTGGGATTGATGGTGATTGCAGTATAAAAGAACGTGAATACGATGATCAGAACTGCAAACGTTATGTTATGCCCCCACGACCTGGAATCGGCCAGTGACATCACTATGGGATTTGTCGATCCACCTTTCCAAAACTGCGTTATCGTAGCCGGGATGAACATCAGCGCCTGGGCGAAGATGATCGGCATTACACCGGCAGCATTCACTTTCAACGGGATATATTGTCTAACACCACCATATTGTTTATTACCTACGATGCGTTTTGCATATTGCACAGCGATTTTGCGCGTGCCCTGTACGATCAGCACGGTAAACATTACCACGCCGATAAGTGCTACGATTTCAACAACAAAAGTCACGAGGCCGCCTCCTCCCGCATTACGGGATTGAAACTCACTTAAAAATGCCCCCGGCAATGCGGCAATAATACCTACCATGATGATCAATGAAATACCGTTGCCAATGCCTTTATCCGTAATTTTCTCGCCCAGCCACATTACAAACATGGTACCTGCCGTAAGCACAAACACATTTAAAATGGTGAAAAATGGATTTAATATTTCCATTTGGTCTGCGTTGATCTGCGACTTCAAATAGCCGACAGCCTGTAATACGGTAATACCAATAGTTAGGTAACGGGTCCATTGGTTTAGTTTGTTACGACCGCTTTCGCCTTCCTTTTGCAGTTTGGCGAAATATGGCACCGCAATACCCAATAATTGCACCACGATGGAAGCCGAAATGTAAGGCATTACCCCTAACGCAAAAATTGATGCGCGGGCAAATGAACCGCCGGCAAACATATTCAGCAAACCGGTGATCCCTTCGCTGCCCCCCTTTGAAATGGAGTTCGGGTTAACGCCAGGCAATACAACGAATGAACCTATGCGGTATATCAAAAGAAATAAGAGTGTGTTGGTAATACGCACTCTCAGATCATCGATCTTCCAGATATTGGATATTGTGGTGAAAAACTTTTTCATCTAAAATTATAGCTTTACAATGGTACCACCAGCTGCTTCGATAGCTTTTTGAGCTGTAGCAGAAAACGCATGCGCCTTAACTTCAACTTTTGCTTTCAGTTCGCCGCGGCCAAGGATTTTAACCAGGTCATTGCGCGAAACCAAACCGTGCTCTTTCAAAGTATCAAAATCAATTGTAGCAACCGAATATTGCTCGCTTAATTTCTGAAGCGCATCCAAATTAACGCTCACATACTCTACCCGGTTAGGGTTTTTAAACCCAACCTTTGGCAAACGGCGCTGTAAAGGCATCTGGCCGCCTTCAAAACCTACCTTTGAAGTATTGCCCGAACGCGAACCGGCGCCTTTGTGGCCACGGGTGGAAGTACCGCCACGGCCTGAACCGGTACCACGGCCAATTCTTTTCCTATTTTTTGTAGAACCTTCTGCAGGTTTAAGATTACTTAAATTCATGATATTAAATATTTTCTACCGCTACCAGGTGATTAACTTTCTTAACCATACCGATAATAGCTGCAGTGGCCTCAACTTCTACACTATGGTTGATCTTTCTTAAGCCCAGGGCTTCGATCGTTTTCTTTTGGCGCTCACTCCTGTCGATCACGCTCTTAATCTGTGTTATTTTGATCTTTGCCATGACTGATTAACCGTTAAATACTTTACCTAAACTAACGCCGCGTTGTTGCGCTACAGTATAAGCATCGCGCAATTGCGATAATGCCGATACGGTTGCCTTAACCACGTTGTGCGGGTTTGATGAACCTTTTGACTTTGCCAATACGTTGTGCACACCGGCTGACTCCAATACGGCACGCATCGCACCACCGGCTATAACACCGGTACCGTTTGCTGCAGGTTTGATAAACACAAAACCACCGCTAAACTTGCCGATCTGCTCGTGAGGTACAGTACCATTGATGATAGGCACTTTTACCAGGTTCTTTTTTGCATCGTCGATACCTTTGGCAATGGCTTCTGTTACTTCCTTAGCTTTACCCAGGCCATAACCAACTACGCCGTTCTCATCGCCTACTACCACGATGGCAGAGAAGCTGAAAGTACGGCCGCCCTTGGTTACTTTGGCAACGCGTTGTATGCTCACCAGGCGGTCTTTTAATTCGATCTCGCTGGTTTTTACTCTCTTTATATTGATTGTTGACATCTTTCTTTTCGATTAAAAGTTTAAACCGCCTTCACGTGCACCTTCGGCCAGTGATTTAATACGGCCATGGTACAGGTAACCATTCCTGTCGAAAACTACATCTTTAATACCGGCGGCCACCGCTTTCTCGGCAACCAGCTTGCCTACGGCAGCTGACTGATCGATCTTGGTGCCTTTTTCAGCATTGAAATCTTTTGATAAAGATGATGCCGATACCAGTGTCTTTCCGTTCACATCGTCAATGATCTGGGCATAAATACCTTTGTTGCTTCTGTACACTGACAAACGCGGACGTGCTGAAGAGCCGGAAACACGTTTCCTGATACCCTTCTTAATTCTGTCTCTTCTTGATAACTTAGCTCCCATGACGATTACTTTTTAGATGCTGATTTACCTGCTTTTCTTCTCAATACCTCGCCAACAAACTTGATACCTTTACCTTTATAAGGCTCCGGTGCACGCAGCGAGCGAATCTTCGCAGCTACCTGGCCGATCAGTTGTTTGTCAATCGATTCCAGAATGATGGTTGGGTTTTTACCCTTTTCAGCAGTGGTTGACACTTTAATTTCTTTTGGCAACTCAAATACATAGTGGTGCGAATAACCCAGCACTAAGTCCAAAGTATTGCCTGTATTGGTTGCACGGTAACCCACACCTACCAATTCCTGCTCAACTTTGTAACCGGTGGTTACGCCGACAACCATGTTATTGATAAGCGCACGGTATAAACCATGCAGCGCCTTGTGGCGTTTTTGTTCAGAAGGACGTTTAACCACAAGGTTTCCTTCTTCCTGTTCAACAGTGATATCACTGTCAACAGCCTGGTGCAACTCGCCTTTAGGGCCTTTTACCGTAACAACATTATCTGCTGATACCGTAATAATAACGCCTTGTGGCAGTGCAATCGGTGCTTTTCCTACTCTTGACATTGTTTAATTTCCTCCTGTTAATAAACGTAGCATAAAACTTCGCCACCCACATTTTGCTGACGGGCTTCTTTGTCGGTCATAATACCTTTAGAAGTCGACAGGATGGCGATACCTAAACCATTTAATACACGTGGCATATTGTCCATGCCTGCGTATTTCCTCAAACCTGGTTTACTGATGCGCGAAATGCTGCGTATAGCAGAGATTTTAGTTATCGGATGGTATTTCAAAGCTACCTTAATAGTACCCTGGGGACCATTGTCTTCAAACTTAAAATTGGCAATGTAACCTTTGTCGAAAAGCACCTTGGTGATTTCCTTCTTCAGATTTGATGCAGGAATTTCAACAACCCTATGGTTGGCTTTAATAGCATTCCTTACTCGTGTAAGATAATCTGCGATTGGATCTGTATTCATTTTATTGTTTTATGATAGTGGTTTCCGTGGACCTGCTATCGGTTTGTATTCAGTGATTGGAGGCTAGTGATTAGAGACTGGGAAGAGAAAACGAACTAATCTCTAATCTCAGATAACTAATCTCTGCTGGTTTACCAGCTTGCTTTCTTCACACCCGGGATCTTGCCGTCTAACGCCATCTCACGGAATGTTACACGTGAAATGCCGAACTGGCGCATATATCCGCGTGGGCGCCCTGTTAATTTGCAGCGATTGTGCAGTTTTACCGGGCTGGCTGCTTTTGGCAATTTGTCCAAAGCTGCGTAGTCGCCGGCTTCTTTAAGGGCTGCTCTTTTTTCAGCGTATTTAGCTACTAATCTAGCACGTTTAATTTCGCGCGCTTTTACACCTTCTTTAGCCATTTGTAACTGTATTTTGATTTTTAAATGGTAATCCAAATTGTTTCAGCAACTCCAGCGCTTCAACATCATTTGTTGCCGAGGTTACGAAGGTAATATCCATACCCTGTATCTTGTTGATCTTGTCGATATTGATCTCAGGGAAAATGATCTGCTCGGATATGCCTAAAGTATAGTTACCGCGACCGTCGAAACCTTTATCGTTGATGCCTTTGAAGTCGCGGATACGCGGCAACGCAATGGCGATCAAGCGGTCAAGAAATTCGTACATGGTATTGTCACGCAAGGTAACGCGTACGCCGATAGGCATATTTTTACGCAGCTTGAAGTTCGAAATATCTTTCTTAGATTTTGACGATACCGCCTGCTGACCGGTAATGGTTGAAAGCTCACCAATAGTGGCCTCAATCAGTTTCTTGTCAGTAGTAGCGCCGCCAACACCCTGGTTGATTGCTATCTTTTCAAGCTTGGGAACCTGCATAACGCTTTTGTACTGAAATTTTTCTTTCAGCGCGGTGCGGATTTCGCTCCTGTACTTGGTTTTTAATCTTGGTACGTATTCCATTACTTAATTTCCTCCCCTGAAATTTTTGCCACCCTTACTAATTTACCGGCTTCATTCAATTTACGGCCAACGCGTGTCGGCTTGCCCGATTTTGGATCAACCAGCATCAGGTTTGAAATGTGTATCGCAGCTTCCTGCTTTACAATGCCGCCATTAGGTTTTGCAGCGTTTGGCTTGGTATGTTTTGATACCAGGTTAGCGCCTTCAACAATTGCACGGCTTTTTTCAATGATCACCTCAAGTACTTTACCCTGGGCGCCTTTTGAGTCACCGGCTATAACCTTTACCAGATCACCTTTTTTGATCTTAAGTTTGGCAGGTTTTATGTTTTTCTTATTTTCCATGTTACAATACCTCCGGTGCTAAGGATACAATTTTCATAAATTGTTTCTCACGTAACTCCCTTGCAACAGGGCCGAATATACGTGTGCCTCTGGGCTCATCCTGATTATTTAATAATACAGCTGCGTTGTCGTCAAAGCGGATATACGAACCGTCTTTACGGCGGATTTCCTTTTTTGTCCTCACCACAACTGCTTTTGACACGGTACCTTTTTTTACGTTGCCTGATGGCAGGGCGCTTTTTACGGTAACCACTATTTTATCGCCGATGGAGGCGTACCTTTTACCGGTACCACCCAATACGCGGATCACTAAAACTTCTTTAGCGCCACTGTTATCGGCTACGTTTAATCTTGATTCCTGTTGTACCATGTTATTTAGCCTTTTCTAATATTTGAACCAGTCTCCAGTTTTTATTCTTACTCAGGGGGCGGGTTTCCATAATCAATACGGTGTCGCCGATGCCGCAAGTATTTGCTTCATCATGGGCCATAAATTTGGTGGTCTTCTTTACGAACTTGCCATAGATAGGGTGTTTTACTTTCCTTTCCACTGCAACCACAATAGATTTTTCCATCTTATTGCTAACTACCAGGCCGGTACGGGTTTTTCTTAAATTTCTTTCCATTTTTCCCAATGCTTAATTAATTAGAAGCCGCCGCCGCTTTGCGTTTTACAATCTCGGTATTCAACCGGGCAATGTCCTTGCGCACCTTAGTAATGCGGCTTGGATTTTCAATGGTAGAAACCGCGTGTGCAAATTTCAGCTTAGTGAGGTTTGCTTTTTCCTCGCTGATCCTGGCAACCAATTCTTCAGTCGACAACTCCAAAATTTCTGAGTTCTTCATTTTCTTATTATTTGTTGTAATGTTGGAAAGTTGTAATGTTGTAAAGTTCCTGTTTGGTGGTCAAATGCTTCAATCTAACTTTGCAACATTTCAACCTTACAACGTTTCAACAACTCTTCAAACTATGCTTCAACGTAATCTCTACGTACTATAAACCTTGTTTGTACCGGCAATTTTTGTGCAGCCAGGCGCAAAGCTTCCTTCGCTACATCCAATGGAACACCTTCTGCTTCAAAAATGATTCTGCCCGGGCGCACTACTGCTACCCAATATTCAGGGGCACCTTTACCTTTACCCATACGTACTTCGGCTGGTTTTTTGGTTACAGGCTTGTCAGGGAATATCCTGATCCACACCTGGCCTTCACGTTTCATGAAACGTGTTACCGCGATACGTGCAGCTTCTATCTGCCTGCTGGTGATCCAGGCTGCTTCGAGTGATTTTATACCGAAAGATCCGAATGACAGTTCAGCGCCACGAGTGGCGTTGCCCTTCATCCTGCCTTTTTGCATCTTTCTGAACTTCGTTCTTTTTGGCTGTAACATTTTCTTAAGTGTTGAGACTAGAGATTAGAGATTAGAGATTAGTTAAACTGCCTCTTTTCAAAATCGCTATCTTATCATTTACTACCTATTCTTATCCACTTAGGTGAGCGATGAGATCTCACATCTCATATCTCACATCTAATATCTTTTAAAATTACCTTCTTCCCGGACCGCCTGGACGATTACCGCCGCCGCCACGATTCGGGCCGCCGCCTTGTCCGCCCGGACGATTACCGCCGCCGCGATTCGGGCCGCCGCCTGGTGCGCCCCTGCGGTCACCGCCGCCGCCTTGTCCGCCTCTGCGGTCGCCGCCGCGACGTTCACCACCGCGCTCGCCGCCTCTTTCGTTACCGCCACGACCGCCAAATGAGGCTGCACCTTCAGGACGGCCGCCTTTGCCGCTTGCGCTGCTTGAGCCGCCGATATTTGGCGAAAGATCGCGTTTGCCGTAAACTTCACCTTTGCATATCCATACCTTAACACCTATTTTGCCATAAGTAGTTAAAGCTTCGGCCAATGCATAGTCGATATCGGCACGGAAAGTATGTAATGGAATTCTTCCTTCTTTGTATTGCTCGGTACGCGCCATTTCCGCGCCGCCTAAACGGCCCGATGTCATCACTTTTATCCCTTCAGCGCCCATTCTCATGGTTGAAGCGATAGTAGTTTTCATGGCACGACGGAAAGATATGCGTGCTTCGAGTTGTTTCGCAATGCCTTCTGCAACTAATTGTGCATCAAGCTCAGGGCGTTTGATCTCGAATATGTTGATCTGAACGTCTTTTTTGGTCAGCTTCTTTAATTCTTCCTTGATCTTATCAACTTCCTGGCCGCCTTTACCGATAACGATACCCGGGCGCGCAGTATGGATAGTAATAGTGATGCGTTTTAAAGTACGTTCGATAACTACTTTTGATACACCGCCTTTTGAGATACGCGCAGATATATACTTGCGGATCTTTTCGTCTTCAACTAATTTGTCGGCATAATGATTACCACCAAACCAGTTAGAATCCCAGCCTCTGATGATGCCTAATCTGTTACCTATTGGATTTGCTTTCTGTCCCATTTCAAATTAATTGCTTTCGTTTTTACTATCTACCACCAGGTGTACATGGTTTGAGCGTTTGCGGATGCGGTATCCCCTTCCTTGCGGAGCGGGACGAAGCCTTTTTAACTGGCGGCCGCCGCCTACTGTAACCTCTTTAACATATAAGTTGCTTTCTTCAACACGCTTGTCTTCATTTTTTGCTTCCCAGTTTTTGATGGCTGATAACAAAAGCTTTTCAACACGTATTGCAGCTTCCTTATTGGTGTATTTAAGGATGTATAACGCTTTTTCAACGTTTACACCACGGATCAGGTCAACCACCAGACGCATTTTACGTGGTGAGGTTGGGCAGTTCTGTAACTTAGCTATCGAAGCGCCGCCCTGAAGGGCTTTTTCCTCTTCTTTGCGTTGCCTTACCAGCACAGACTTTTTTAATTTTTTAATTGCTTCTTCCATTGCCTGTTATTTTTTCTTTTCTGCGTGACCGCGGAATGTACGGGTTGGTGCAAACTCTCCCAGCTTGTGGCCAACCATGTTTTCAGTTACATACACTGGTATAAACTTGTTACCGTTGTGTACAGCGAATGTATGCCCAACGAAATCAGGAGAGATCATGGAACGACGAGACCATGTTTTTACAACTGATTTTTTGTTTGAATCATTCAGGACGGTTACTTTCCGGTCCAGGTTATGATCAATATAAGGTCCTTTTTTTACTGAACGAGCCATTGTTATTTCTTCCTTCTTTCAATGATATAACGATCCGATGTCTTCTTTTTATCGCGGGTTTTAAAGCCTTTGGCCAATAAACCTTTACGGGAGCGCGGATGACCGCCCGAAGCACGACCTTCGCCACCACCCATCGGGTGATCTACCGGGTTCATGGCCACACCACGTACCCTTGGCCTGCGGCCCAGCCAGCGGTTACGGCCGGCTTTGCCTAACACAGCGTTTGCCCTTTCGCCATTTGAAACGGTACCGATAGTTGCCAAACAAGTTGCCAGTATCATACGGGTTTCGCCTGACGGCAATTTGATGATCGCATATTTACCATCGCGTGCCGAAAGCTGTGCGTAAGTACCCGCACTGCGTGCAATGGTACCGCCCTGGCCCGGGTTCAATTCAATATTATGGATGATAGAACCCAATGGGATGGTTTTTAACGGTAAAGTGTTACCAACCTCAGGGGCTGCTGTTTCGCCCGAGACAACCGTTTGTCCAACTTTTAAGCCTTCGGGGGCTATCATATATCTTTTCTCTCCGTCAGCAAAATGTAACAGCGCTATACGTGCCGAACGGTTAGGATCGTACTCGATAGTTGCAACCTTTGCAGGGATGTCAAATTTATTACGTTTAAAGTCTATCAACCTGTAGGCTTGTTTATGGCCACCACCTAAATAGCGCATGGTCATTTTACCGCTGTGGTTACGTCCGCCCGACCTGGTATTAGCCGAAACCACCAACGATTTTTCAGGAACGTTTGTAGTGATATCCGACGTAGAAGTGTCTATGCGGAAGCGCGTGCCCGGGGTAACCGGTTTAAATCTTTTAACTGCCATCTTTATATGTTATATACCGCTATAAAAATCAATTACTTCTCCGTCTTTCAACGTAATGATCGCTTTCTTAAAAGTAGCTGCACGTCCTGAAACGGCGCCGGCCTTAGTATTGCGGGTCTTTAGTTTTCCAACGTATTTCATGGTGTTTACCGCTGTAACGTTTACACCGTACATCGCCTCAACGGCGCCTTTAATTTGTATTTTATTGGCCCTGTGATCAACCTTGAAAGCATAACGGTTAAGCTTATCAGTAAGCTTTGTTATTTTTTCAGTAAGTAAGGGTTTCTTTAAAATTTCCATAATTACTTAGCTAATGCTTCCTCCAAAGTTTTTAGCGCGCCTGTAGTTAAGATCAGCTTGCCTGCGTTTAACACATCATAAGTGTTTAACTGGTCGGCTACAATAACCTTGGTTTTCTTCAGGTTCCTGCTTGATAAATACACATTGTTGTTTGCAGCGCCCAACACTAAAAGTGTTTTTACATCGCTAACATTCAAGTCGGCGGTCAACTGCACATAGCTTTTGGTTTTAACAGCGTCGAAAGTAAAATCTTCAACTACCACTATGCTGCTGTCCTGTGCTTTGTATGATAAGGCCGATTTACGGGCCAAAGCTTTCAGCTTTTTGTTCAGCTTGAAGCTGTAATCGCGCGGCTGCGGACCGAAGATACGGCCACCACCATTAAACAATGGCGATTTTACACTGCCGGCACGGGCGCCGCCTGTACCTTTTTGTTTATATAATTTGCGGGTTGAACCTGCAATTTCGTTACGCTGTTTTGATTTGTGCGTTCCCTGGCGCTGATTGGCAAGGAATTGCTTCACATCTAAATAGATAGCGTGGTCGTTTGGCTCGATACCGAAAACGGAATCAGAAAGCTGCACTTTAGTGCCTGTTTCTTTGCCTGATATGTTTAATACGTTAACTTCCATCTTATTTATCCACTATTACGAATGAACCCTTAGCGCCGGGAATTGAACCTTTAACTACCAGCAGGTTTTGCTCGGCAAATACTTTTACCACCTGCAGGTTCTGCACTTTAACTCGTTCGCTGCCCATCTGGCCGGCCATGCGCATACCTTTAAATACGCGTGAAGGCCATGAAGATGCACCCATTGAACCGGGAGCGCGTAAACGGTTATGCTGACCGTGTGTTTGCATACCCACACCGCCGAAACCATGACGCTTTACAACGCCCTGGAAACCTTTACCCTTTGAAGTGCCAACCACATCGACAAAATCGCCGATCTCAAAAATATCCACGGTGATGGTGTCACCAAGAGATTTTTGATCTTCGAAAGTTTTGAATTCAACAAGGCGGCGTTTGGGAGTAGTTCCGGCTTTCTGGAAATGGCCTTGCAAAGGAGCGGTAGTGTGCTTTTCTTTCTTTTCGCCATATGCAAGCTGTACGGCTGCATATCCGTCTGTTTCAACAGACTTAACCTGTGTTACCACACAAGGGCCAGCTTCGATCACAGTACAAGGAATGTTCTTCCCTGTCTCGTCGAATATACTGGTCATGCCTACTTTTTTACCAATTAATCCTGACATTTTCTCAATTTGTTTGTGCTCATCGAAGCAGTAGGGCCTCGTTCAAAGCATTTATCCCCGTTAAGGGACGGCAAAGATAGAACTTTTAGATTAAATGTCAAATAGCGAATGAATTATTTTTTTTAGAGGGGAATATAGGGGGAATTTAGGTGGTTAGACACTTAAGTTGTGCTCTTTAGGCGCCGATTAGTCTGCCGAGCAAATATCAAGCATATATCGACGCCGAACAAAAGCGCCACTTTACGCTGCCTTACCCGGAATTTTCTTTAAATATTTCCCGATTATGATCGGATTTTAACCAGCATCCTTGAATCCTCTAAATCACTCCTTACCTGCAGGTTTAAACGCCGGCACCACATTATTAACCGGTTTTGTTGATTTTAAATAATCAAACACAGCCTCAATGTCCTGATCGGTTAAATTGGTGAGGTCTTCCCAGGGCATTGGCGGCAGTAGCATCCTTTCGGCATCCAGGCCTTTATATTTACCATGACGCAATGCATTTTTAAATTGATCCAGCTTCCATGCGCCGATACCGGTAGCATCCGAAGTAATATTGGCCGAGAAACTGGTACCCCATGGACCAACGCAGGCGGTGAGGTCGCCATTGAATACCACCAGGCCGCTTTTTATATCATTTGGACCGGGCGCCGGAACAGGTGCGTTAGCCGGGAAGCCCGATAACATCCGTGGCGTATCGATAACGGGCCCCATAGCCGTCATTTTTTTGGGCGAATGGCAATCATTGCAGCCCAAAGTGGTAACCAGGTAGGCGCCCCGCTTGATCAGGCTGTCCTTTGTCGGCGTGGCAGTGGCTGTTTGCATGTCAGGTTTAGCCGGGTTGCAGGCTATCAATGCCCCCAGGAAGCAGGCGATCAGTAAAATTGGGACAAGTGCTTTCATAATTTTAAAATTGTTTCGGGTTAATGGGTTGGCTTATAAGCAAATCTATTAAAATAATTTTTTAAAATTTTGCGCTAACTTTAAAATTATTCGGTTAAAAATGTGGACCTGCCCCAAATGCCATCACCAGTTTTATAATACAAACCAATCGCACTCCTGCGGGGCATATACGGTTGACGATTTTTTAAAGTACAAACCCGAAAAAAGCATCGGGCTATTCCATTTCTTCCTGGATGAATACCGCAAGATCGGGGAGTATGAGCTGCACCCCGTAAAAACAAGGGTTGCTTTGCTTACTAAAATGCGTTTTTGCTCCATTAATAAGGTCAGCACAAATTATATTGATATCCATTTAGTATTGACATCGCTTTTTGACAATGCTTCCTGTTTTTATAAGATCGATAGCCTCGCCAACCGGTTTTTTGTGCACCATGCGCGGTTATATGATAATGGAGATATAACTGATGAATTGAAAAAATACATGGCGATGGCTTATGAGGTTGGGTACCGGGCACATATTAACCCGAAAACCATCAGCAAAACTTAATGCAACTATTGGAAAAATAACAGGATAATTTATCTTTACGATATGAAACACATTTATGCCTTGTTATTGGCAAGCCTGTTTTGCTATTGTGCAAACGCACAGGTTGCCGTTAGCAAAGACACCACAAAGAAAAATGGAGAACAAAAGGTATTTAACACGGAAGAAACTGTCCCTGAATTTCCCGGGGGCGTGCAGGCATTTAATAGTTATTTAATTAAAAACCTGCGTTACCCGGATGTTGCAAGGCTGATCGGACTCAGCGGCAAGTTAGTGATGTCATTCGTGGTGGACACCAGTGGTAAAGTAACCCACGCAACGCCGGTAAATTGTATCGGGGCTGGCTGTGAATCAGAGGCAGCAAGGTTGCTGGAAGCATCGCCGGCCTGGTCCCGCGGAATGCAGGATGGCAAGCCGGTGAGGGTGCAATACTCGGTACCGATAGGCTTTACGATTGGCGGAAACGAAAAAACGAACATGCGGAGCTTACGAAATTCAGACTATGGTTTTGTTTTCAGTATAAAAGACACGTTATATACGATTGACGAAGCACAAAAAATATTGGGGAGATCCTTCGATCCGAACGATGTGAGGGCCGCGGAGCCGTTTTATAACTATGATAAGCTGCCCAAATTTGATATGCCCGACAAAAAGGAAGTGTACCTGATCATCATGAAATCGAATTAGTTCGCGCCAGCCTGGTTTCAGTTTTGCAATTTTTTTTTCTACATTCATCCGGGCAATAATTTAAACTGTACGATATTATGAAACTGCACCTCAAACTCCCCCTTTTATTTGTTATCTCAGTTGCAGCATTTAGCTGTAAAACCAATAACAACCGCATCGGCAACGCCACGCGCGAAGACAAAAACGGCTGGATCTATCTGCACTTGTCGGGCACGCCGGGCGATGTGGGTTTCCAGCATGGCTACCTGGCCGCTAAAGAGATTGATACCTTAATAAAGGTGTTGCAATATTATCTGCCCAGCAACAGCGGCAAGGACTGGGCTTTTTACCGCGGTGCTGCAAAGCGCTTCCTATGGCCGAAAGTCGATTCCGAGTATAAAGCTGAACTAAAGGGTATAGCCGAAGGTTTGCAGGCAAAAGGTTTTAAATACGATTCGCTGGATGTTACGGCGATGAATGCGTATTATGAATTACCCGGCTATTATGTGCCCAGCCTGATGAACAAAGCAAAACCCGGCAGCGGCGATAACCGTGCGCCCGGCAATTGCAGCGCATTTATCGCCACCGGCAGCTATACCAAGGACCATAAAATCGTGATGGCCCATAATAACTGGACAGATTATATCGTAGGCGAACATTGGAATGAAATTGTTGATATTAAACCCGAAAAAGGCAACGAGATATTAATGGATACAGGCCCGGGCTTTATACATAGCGGCGATGACTTTTTGATCACCAAAACCGGCATCCTGATCACCGAAACTACGATTACCCAGTTTAAAGGCTACGATACCACCAAAACACCTGAGTTTGTACGTGCCCGCCGCGCCGCCCAATACGGTAACAGCATTGACGATGTGGTGAAAATAATGATAACCGACAATAATGGCGGCTATGCAAATGACTGGTTAATTGGCGATACCAAAACCAATGAAGTGGCCAAACTGGAGCTCGGCCTTAAAGATTATAAAGTTTGGCGGTCGAAGGACACTGCTTTTATCGGCACCAACTTCGCTACCGATCCTAAGCTGGTCAAAGAAGAAACTACTTTTGATGTAAACGATCCCACCACCTCGCCAAATGCCCGCAAGAAACGGATGGCGCAATTGGTACAGGTGAACTATAAAGGGGAATTGGACGCTGCAACCGCGAAAGTAATTGAAGGGGACCACTTCGACGCACTTAATAATAAACTGGCATATGACCGCTGCGTGATCGACGGGCACGTTGACCAGGACCCATTAGGCTGTAAAGAATTTAACGAAACGCCGTTTTTCCCGATGGGTGCGGTACAAGGCAAGGTTACCACAAGTGATCTGGCTGGTAAAATGCAGTTTTGGGCGCACATGGGCCACCCCGGCGGTGATGACTTTTTAGCGGCGCCATTCCTGAAGCTTCACCCTGAATATGTAAAAACACAGGGTAAATACCTTCGGGATATGAAGGCCTATCCGTGGACGCTGTTTACGGCTAATTAGTTTCCCTGCAAGGGATTAAATACGCCATTTATCCTATAGCACATAAAAAGGCATTTAGTGACCTTTGATAAACACTTTTAATCGAGGTCACTAAATGCCTTTTCCATGCGTTTTACTTTCTTCATAAATTGCAAAAAAACACTCCAAAAACTACCAGCGATAGCTTTGGCTTTGTCCTGCCTGTGGTTGGGCAGGGCAAATGCCCAAAGCAATATTTCCTACAGTTGCGGTGCGCTTAACCTATCAGGAACGGCGCCATTAAAATGTAACCCGGTGGCGGAAGACGACCCGAATGACCTATCGGAATGTTACAGCGAAATGGGAGCTTACCTGACGGGCAACAACCAGTTTAACCTCAATTTCCCGGCAAAGACGGGGACCTACCACTGGCGCCAATCCAGCGCACAGGATAAAAATGATTCGCTGGCGGCCGAATTTATTTACAACACTAACCCAAAAGTGTACGGTTACGATATCAGGGCCTATGCAAAAGACTTTACCATCAGCATCAGCAGGTATGACAGTAATAAGGGCGGCATAATTGAGGGCGCCTATTCAGGAACGATGGAGGCTTATGCCGCCTGGGACCGGCAAACGGTACAGGTTACGGTAAGAGGCAGCTTTCACACCACCCGTACAGGTAATTTTGGCGTGGAGTGCCGCAAACTGCGCAGAAACGAAAAATTGATAACTGAAAATGCAAAACGCGTTATCAACCGCTGTGTTACCGAGCAACTGCAAAGGATGGGCTGGCAGGCAAAAAACAGCTCGGATATACCGCCTTCTACCGCAAACCATACGCTTCCTTACCGGCCGTTCGGGTTCTGCAGTGGCGTATTTGACCTTACCATCAACCCCGACCCTAATACTGCCTTTGGGAAAATGATCAATGATTCTATCCGGTATTATTCCGGCCAGACTGACATGCATTCTATCCTCCGCGGAGTCATCCTGCAAAACTTACAACGTATGAAGATCCGAATCGATTTAAACAGTCCTTATATTAAAACTCCCTATCCGCATAACCCAGCCGATAAGTACACTGTTTTAAACGTAACAGGCGCTGGTTATGCCTACCGGTTAACCGAGCCCGAACAGGGTGCGACGGCCGATGTGCCCCCTGATTATAAAACGATAATCCGTTTAGGAAACTGGGCCGGCGCCGATATGCACGCTGCCCAGTATGTTAATTATCCTTTTTTGCACAAACAACCAGGACCTTACATCGAGACCATCACCGTTGAAATTGACGGGCCGGCTTATATTGTGGACAAGATCATTCGTAATGTTGATTGGCAGGGATTGAGTGCAGCGCTGGCGAAGTAAAACCATCTGTATTTAAACAAATGCCTCTGAATGGTTTCGACCGTTGGGTTGCTAAGCACGCATTTGTTTCCAAAAAATCATTCTATTTTATAGTAAAATTGTTTTCCAGTTCGTTTTTGCGACAGTGAAATTAAAAATAAATAGTACTATGTTATAAATAGTACTATGCAATTATATATATTTGTCTGGATTTAAATTTTACGGACATGAAAACACTGCGAATTGTACTATTGATCAGCTTTATTTTGTTGATTGCAGGGGTGCAAAACAGCCTGATAGCACAGGCCCAACAACGGGGGCATTCAGCTTCGGTGGGTTACCGGGAAACCACACCGAAGATAAACGACTTGGTGCATACCAAACTCGACTTGCACTTCGACTATAAAAAGCGGTATGTATATGGTAAAGAATGGGTAACGCTAATGCCGCATTTTTATCCTACCGATACCTTGAGGTTCGACGCAAAAGGGATGGACATAAAAAATGTTTCGATTGTTAAGAACGGGGTTAATATCCGTTTACATTTTGTATACGACAGCCTCAGCATAAATATCAAGCTGGACAAGGTATACCTCCGGGATGAAAAATATACCATTTACCTGGACTACACCGCAAAGCCCGAACAGCTCAAAAATGTGCGGGAAGACCAGCATGGCATTTACTTCGTGAACCCCGACAGCAGCGAAAAAGACAAGCCGGTGCAAATTTGGTCGCAGGGCGAACCGGAGGGGTCGTCGGCATGGTTTCCTACGATCGACCATCCCAACCAAAAAACTACGGAAGAGATAACAATGACGGTTCCCGCCAAATATGTCACCCTGTCAAACGGCCGGCTGGCGGCTCAAAAAATTAACGGCGACGGCACCCGCACTGATACCTGGAAAATGGAACTGCCGCATGCGCCCTACCTGTTTATGATCGCGGTGGGGGATTTTCGGATATACAAAGACCATTGGCGCGGGAAAGAAGTAAACTATTACCTGGAGCCAAGGTCGGCGCCGTTTGCGAAAGAAATATTTGGCGATACGCCGGAGGCAATTGAATTTTTTTCGAAAGTTACCGGCGTCGATTTTCCGTGGAACAAGTATGCTGAAATTGCTGTACGCGACTATGTGAGCGGGGCCATGGAAAACACAACTGCCACCATGTTTGGCGAGCAGGGCCATAATAAACGGGAGTTTGTCGACAGGTATTACGATACAGGCCCCGAGCATGAACTTTTTCATCAATGGTTTGGTGATTATGTAACGGCCGAAAGCTGGAGCAACTTAACGCTTAATGAGTCGTTTGCCGATTTTGGCGAGATCATCTGGCTGGAGCATAAATACGGCAAAGATGCTGCAGACGAGCACCTGCAGAACGGCTTGCAGGGCTATTTGAACAATGCGGAAAATGCAAAAAAGCCGCTGGTCAGTTTTTATTATAAAAGCGTGAAAGATGTATTTAACGGCGTAACCTACCAAAAAGGCGGCCGTATTTTAAATATGCTGCGCAATTATTTAGGCGAAGCGGCTTTTTACCGGGGCCTGAATATTTACCTTAAAACAAATGCCTTTAAAAGCGCTGAAGCGCAGCAGTTGCGTTTAGCTATGGAAGAAGCCAGCGGCCTCGACCTGAACTGGTTTTTTAACGAATGGTACTATGGCGCGGGCCACCCTATTTTAAACATCAACTATAGGTGGAACGATAGTACTAAAACCCAAACGGTTTACCTGCAGCAAACACAGGATGGACAAACGTTTACTTTCCCAATGGCAATTGATGTTTATGCCGGCGGGAAAAAAGAACGCCACCAGGTTTGGATACGCGATAAGGCAGATACCTTTTACTTTAAAGTACTAACGAAACCCGACCTTGTTAATGTGGATGCCGACAAGGTATTGGTGGCCCAAAAAGTTGACGATAAAACACTCGGTGAATTCAACTTTCAATACTTTAATGCCCCGTTATACCTGGACCGTTTTGAGGCCATTGAGGCGGCAGCGAAAAACACTGACGACAAAGGCGCCAGGAAAGTATTGATTGCGGCATTGAACGATCGGTTTTCGGGCCTTCGCCAAAAAGCCATTGGCGTGTTAAACATGAAAAATGAAGACATTCAAAATATGAATGCCGACTTGAGAAGCGCCGCGTTACCGATTTTGGTTAGCCTCGCGCAAACAGATGAAAATACGCTGGTGCGGGCGGCCGCCATCAAAACACTTGTACCGCTTAAGGATCCCGCCTATTTGAATTTATTTAAGCAGGCTTTATACAGCCCGTCTTACGAAGTGGCAGGTTCCGCCTTATTCGGTATTTCACAGATTGATCCGGCCGCAGCGATTAAATTAGCCAAAGGTCTTGAAATGGATAACGAGGGTTTGCTTACCCAGGCAATAGTTGGCTTGTATGCCAGCAAAGGAACATCAGAACAGTGGGCGTTTGTTTACAACAAATATATGACAGTCGGCTTACAGGACAGGATACACCTTACGCAGAAATTTGCAGGTATGATTGGCCATATAGATAATCCTCAATATGCACATGATGGCATAGAGCAACTTAAAATTAACGGAATAAAATATAAAGGTTCGGGTGCAGGCCCGTTCATGATCAGGTTTTTAAGTTCAATAAAGGAGCAGCGGGCAAAACTGAATGATACTGTATCGGTAAAGGCAGCTGATGATGCGATCAAAGCGATAAACGACGCGAAATAGTCTTAACCGTTGATTCAGCTGATTAGGCTGATGAAGCTAATTGTTAAGATGGCGCTGACTGTTAACCGGCTGATTTTATCAGTGAAATCATAAAAATCAGCTGAATCAGCGGTTCAGGCTACCCCTCCATCAACCTCCTGATCAATTCCGCGCTTTGGCGGTTGCCTTCTTCCAGCCTGCCTTTAAAAAAAGCCTGCACATCGTTGAAGTGCTTTTTGTAGCCTTCCATATCGCCATAACCGATAATAGCTGACCATTCCCTAACCGCCGAGTGGAACTCCAGGTCGTCGCCGCGGATGGTTTTGTCGTACAGGGCCGTTTCTATCGATTCCTCCAGCAACTCATCATTTTTAAACAGGTATTCGGCAATGCCAAGGCGCAGGCGAAACGGCGGCGTTTGAGCGATCAGGTTGTCGTAAGGGTTTACGCCCAGGTGGTACCAGGCGTCAACCATGCTTAAGATACTAAGGTGCGAATTGGGTTTTTGCAGTTCAGGCTTTTGCCCAAGCGAAAACTCCTTCATGATATTATCATTCAGCATAATGGGTTTGCGGCTTTCGTGAAAAACAAAATCGCGGGCCCGGTAAAGTCGCTGCCGGAAGGTATCCGCTTCCTCTTTGATCATCAGCTTAAACAATTCCGATTCGGACACCGCATAACGCTTTACCTGTTGCCGGGCGTAGGGGTTCATAATGGCCAAGCCGCCGTAGACGTGCGCTTTATAGCTAAAGATGCGGAGAGTGGTCAGGATTTTGACATTGTCGATGCCGCCGACATAGGATGCGTTTTCCCACGGGAAAAACCCCGCTTCTTTCCAGGCGGTGCCCATGCTTTCAAAGCCTACATGTGTTACCGCCTGGGTATCGGCAACTATTTTGTCGTGTTCGTGGTAATTCTCTATCTCTACAATATCTGTTTTAACGGCGTTAAAAAGGTCGAGCATGCGCCGGTAGGCGGCTTCATCTGCCCGGTGTTTAATCAAAATGAGCTTTTGCCCTGCCGGCGCAAAGCCCGGCCCGTGCATGGCATGGAAGGTGATGATCTGCGCGTCGGCCGGGAGATATTTTTCAAAAGTCTCGATTTCCGGCGTCTTTACCGAAGTCTGTCCCGCTACGATAGCCCCGTATTTGGTAGAAGGCCCGCATTCGGCCACTACCCGCGCCAGGCTTTCCGCTTCCACGGAATAAATGATCAGGTCGGACATACGGGCAACATCCTTGCCATTGTCCATCAATTTGATGCCAAGCGGCGTCAGCTCATCCTCCAGGCGCTCCCGGTTTTCAGGCAGGTCGCAGCCGCAAACCGTGTAACCCGCGGCGGCAAACGCTTTGGCATACAGGCGGCCCATGTCGCCCAGGCCGATCATTCCTATGTTCATGCCGCTAATATATTGAGAAAGTCGGGAAAGTCAGGAAAGTCGGGAAAGTCCGCAAGTCCGCAAGTCGGAAAAGTCCGGAAGACGGATAGCACATACAGAATAAGCAACACCGTCACTTTCGGCTCCTTCTTTCGGACTTTCGGACTTTTCGGACTTTCGGACTCCGAAAAACAAAATCTCAACGCTATTGCACAACATCTCATATCTAAATGCTAATTTTACTTATTAAATAAGTTTTTATGCCGAGGTTAATTGTTTTCGCTTTTTTTGCCTGCTTTGGGATTTCGATATGCTTTGCGCAGGATACGGCCAAAAAGAAACCGACGGCGAAAAGCTATCAAAAATACGCTTATCGGCACCACGGGTACGGATATTATAAACACCGCGCTGATTCTGCGGCGATGTTGCATCCGCAGCCCGCGCATATAAAGACGGATTCAGTCGTGCCGATCCTGACAAATCAAACGCTAAACAGCCAATATCAATACTTGATATCAAAAGTATATCACTATCAACAGCCGTTGATCTCGGCTTTATGGAAGAATGCATCCGATACGTTGAATGCCAACCGGGCAAAACTAAAAACAGCACTGGGACAAATTGTAGTGCAGAACAGGCAGGCGGATAGCTTAAAAACGCAGTTAAACGACCAGGGCGCCGAGCTGGCCCGGCAGGACGGCATAGCTATTTTCGGGATTGTTTTACCTAAAACCACCTACAACATTATCGTTTGGGGCCTGGTGGCCTTATTCGCGATTATTGCCTTTGTGGTGATTGCCCGCTCAGCCAGCTACCGGCGCGAAGCCCGCTACCGCACCCAATTGTACACCGAGTTGGAGGAGGAATACAAAACATTTAAAACCAAAGCCAACGATAAGGAAAAGAAATTGGCACGCGAGTTGCAAACAGAGCGGAATAAGCTCGACGACCTGTTGGGAAAGAGTTGATCACAGATTTTAGGTGATTTTTGTGATAACACAGATTTTGACTGCAAATAAGTAGGATACAAAAACAAGGGTTAACACATATTGCTATTCAAGGCACCGCGTATCCGAAACAAAATCGTTCAATACACCTGGTTTCAACCTGTCGCAATCCAACGACTATATTAGCCACTTTCCCTTCTTTTTACTAATTTGCCGCTTTCAAAAAAAAACAGAGATCTATTTTTCGGACTTTCGGTCCCGATAGCTATCGGGATTTCTGTCTTTCGGACCCATAAAATGAACCCCTACCAACAGAAAAAACGCTGGAAATATTCGCTGCTGGCTTTTGCAACGGTTATTGCAAGCGGTTCGTTGCTGTACACCAATTACCTGGTGCGCAATATAGCCAGGTCGGAGCGTACGCGGGCGCAGGTTTGGGCAATGAGCATGAAACAGGTTTTGGCTTCTGACGACAACGACTTTTTGAATTATGTTTTTGCTGTCCGCGACAGCTCTATTGTGCCGGCTATTGTAACGGACGACCGCGGTGATATTCAATTGCTGCGGGGGCTCGATACCACCAAAACCTATATCAAACTGGCGGCTGAAGGAAATACCAAGGTAAAATATGACCCGGGATATTTTGAGTCGCAGTTGGCTGAAATGAAAAAGCAGCATGAGCCTATAAAACTCACCGTTTTGAACCAGCAGTGGTATGTGTATTACAAAGACTCGTATTTACTTACCCAATTAAAGTTTTTCCCGTATATCCAGCTTTCGCTCATCGCTATCTTTTTGCTGATGGCTTATACCGCCTTCAGCTCTTCGCGTAAATCTGAGCAGGACCAGGTATGGGTTGGCCTGGCCAAAGAGACTGCCCACCAGTTGGGAACGCCTATATCCTCGCTGATGGCCTGGATAGAGTTGATGAAGGAGCGGTTCAATGCGGAAGATGACCCGCTGATAGGCGAAATGGCTAATGACGTGCACCGGCTGGAGATCGTAGCCGAACGTTTCTCAAAAATCGGTTCGCGGCCGCAGTTAGAAGAGCATAATGTTTATGATGTTGTAAAGGAGTTTGTGGATTATTTCCGGGTAAGGGTGAGCAAAAATATAGGCTTTGAGCTGACCGGCAATACGCACCTGGGCGCCGGGATCAATATCCCGCTATTTGACTGGGTACTGGAAAACCTGCTAAAAAACGCTGTTAATGCAATTGAAGGCA
>Ga0302140_10002000_pt1 | contig 26587 bp, 23 predicted proteins | sample I_Bog_E1_1_FD_202095 | JGI IMG/M metagenome (GOLD analysis project Ga0302140, IMG submission 202095) | Peat permafrost microbial communities from Stordalen Mire near Abisko, Sweden - I_Bog_E1_1 | ecosystem: Environmental > Terrestrial > Soil > Wetlands > Peat | place: Sweden: Abisko, Stordalen... | reverse complement strand
GCATCGCAGCAATCGGAGGATGCTCGACCCGGAGGCTGGGCGCCGGTTTCGCCAGCAGAAACGATTAGGCGCCCAGCCCGCCGGTCAGCGACGCTTGATCGGCAACTCGACGGCGCAGCATAGTTGTGCGGGGATAGTCGGCCCATAGGGGCGAAGGGATGGTCATGAAGATAGCACATACCGAAACAGGCGGGTTTCAAGATATCCTGGAACGAAGAGCGGTCGAACTAGTTCAGGTGTTGCGAAAGAGGGACGGCATCGCAATCGAGAAGAGCGCAGACCAAATGGATGAGATTCAGCATGCGTCGGAACGAGACCTTGCGATGCGAAACGTCGACCGCGAGTCCAGCCTGCTGCGTGAAGTGAAAGCAGCATTGCGACGGATTCACGACGGCAGCTTCGGAACCTGTATGGAGTGCGAATCGGCGATCAGCCCAAAACGCCTCGCGGCCGTGCCATGGGCGTCCCGTTGCATCCAGTGCCAGGACGCTACTGATCGGCATCGGCAGGAGAGAACGGAATCTGTGAGCGAGACTCTGGTCAATGCGGCATGAATGAGCGGTTCTGCACCCGGCCCGTCGCTCACCATCGCCGTTGGATGAACCGCCCGCTATTGCGACGGCAAAGAGCCGGAAAAAGGTGGGTCAGGTTGTGAAAACAGCGTCCAGCATTCGGACCATCGCGTTTCTCGGCAACTACTTGCCATGGAAATGCGGCATTGCCACATTCACTTCCGACTTTCTTGGGGCTGTGGCAGCGCGGCATCCCCAAAGCCTTTGCTTCGCGGTGCCGGTCAATGACATCCATGGGTACCATCGGTATCCGGAGGCCGTTCGCTTCGAGATTGAGGAGCAGGATCTGGGTTCTTACCGCTGCGCTGCCGACTTCCTGAACACCAGCAATGTGGAAATAGTTTCGGTCCAGCACGAGTTCGGAATTTTCGGCGGGCTGGCCGGCAGCCACCTTTTGGCGCTGCTGCGCAGGTTGACAGCGCCGGTCGTCGCCACGATCCACACCGTTCTTCTCAAGCTGAACGCCGACCAGCATCGCGTGATGCAGGAATTGCTCGCGAACTCAACCCGGCTGGTGGTCATGACGGAGAGGGGACGAAACCTCTTGCGGGAGGTTTACGAAGCGCCACCCGCCAAGATCGATCTCATCCCGCACGGTATTCCCGACGTAACATTTGTCGCCCCGGATTATTACAAGGACGAGTTCGGCGTGGGCGGAGAGAAGGTGTTGCTGACGTTCGGGCTGCTTTCACCGAACAAGGGAATTGAACACGTGCTCAATGCTCTCCCGGATGAGGTGGCGGAGTTTCCCGACGTCGTATATATTTTGCTGGGCGCCACGCATCCCCACGAACTGCACACACGAGGCGAAACCTATCGCCTCGGCCTCGAGGCCATCGTCAGGAAAAACAAACTCCAGAACAACGTCATCTTCCACAACCGCTTTGTGGATCTGAAGGAACTGACCGAGTTCATTGGAGCGGCTGATCTTTATGTCACTCCTTATCTGGACGAAGCCCAGATCACGTCGGGAACATTAGCTTATGCGTTTGGCGCGGGCAAAGCCGTAATGTCGACAACTTAACCATGTGACCGATTCGACGGGCATTTGCCAGCACGCAAACTTCACAGTGCCGAAATCCTTCGTAAACATATTGGACAGGCTACAACGCCCGCGCGCTCATTCTGGCGGTGTTGCTCCGATGACCCAATGAAACCAATCGACGTAAAACGCGGCGCCGTCGCGTTGCACGCGAATTGCATTCATGTGTTGGCGTGGCCCTTTCGTCTCATGAGCGACCAGCGCTCAAATAAGTCTCAAAATAAGATCAAAGAAGGTGAGCATGGTAACAAGAACGCCATTGTTGGGGGTGTTGGCAGCAGTTTGTATCCTGGTTTTGTTTTTCCCCGGACCCGCCGCCTGCCAAGACGCCCGAGGAACGTCAGTCCGGGATGAATCGACCCGCTTTGACTACTCGAAGAGCCACAGCTTTCCCCGTGGTTTTTATCCCTACACCGTTCCCTCCCTCCCCGGCCCGCGACTGGACAACTCGCAACGGCTTCAAGACCTGATTGTCGACGGCAAACTGACGCTGACACTTGATGACGCCATCGCGCTGGCCCTGGAAAACAATCTGGAGGTCGCCGTGACGCGGTACGACCTGCCCATTGCCCAAACGGACCTGCTGCGCGCCAAGGGGGGCGGCGCGACACGTGGCGTGGCGGGCTCCTATCAATCCACCACCCTTTTCCCCGGCAGTCTGGGCGGAGGTGTGGGCAGCGCCGGAGGCGTTGGCGCAGGTGGCGCGGGAGGCGTCCTGGGAGGCGGCATCGACCGCGTTGGTTCATCACCCTGCTGTGATCCAAGCCTGCGTGTCAGCTATGGCTGGAGCAATGCCATTACGCCTCTGAACTACACGGTGGTGAGCGGCGTGCCGATTGACACCACTCACCAGGAGTCAGCTTCCGCCGGGTACAGCCAGGGCTTTATGACCGGTACAAGCCTTTTCGTGTCCGAGAGTAGCTCGCGTCTATCCTCAAACACCACAAAAAGCATCTTCAATCCGGAGCTGGTCTCAGACTTTTCCGTAGGTGTAAGTCAGCACTTATTGCGCGGCTTTGGAACGCGCGCCAACGCCAGATTCATCCTCATCGCCCGTAATGATGTCAAATACTCCGCGAGTGTCTTCCGGCAGAACGTGATCACCGCGCTGGCGGTCGTGATGACCAGTTACTACGACCTGCTGGCTGACCAGGAAAGCATTCGCATGGCACAAGGAGGACTGGAGTATGCGCAGAAGCTTTTGGCAGACAACCAAGGAGCCGCAAAGAGTGGGCCTGCGGCCCAGTATGATATGCTGCGGAGCCAGGAGGAAGTCGCTTTGCGGCAGCAAGTCTTGCTGGCAGCGCAAAACACTTTCTCTCAAGACGGCCAATCCCTGAAGGCTAAACTCTCCAAGAGTTTCAATGAGGAGTTGGCGAAAGTGGAGATTATCCCCTCTGACCGGCTGCCTGAGCCGCGTCCCGAGGATGTGCCCACTCTGGCCGAGGCCTTGCGGGAAGCCGCCAGCCATCGGCCGGAGATCGAGCAGGTCGAGTTGAACTTGCGCAATCAGCAAGTCGTGATCCAGTCGATACACAATTCGCTGTTGCCCTCGCTCGATGTCTATGCCTCCTATTACCTCGCGGGGCTGGATGGGACGTTGAGCCCTACCTTCACGAATATCCTCCACGGCGATTTCCCCAACCTTTCCTTCGGGGTGACGCTTGACATGCCCCTCCGCAACCGTACCGCCCAGGCCGACGCCGAACGGGCGCTGCTGGAACAACGGCGGTTGCAAGTGAAGCTACAGGATGCGAAGAACCAGGCCGGTTGGGATGTCAACAAAGCTTGGAGCGGGGTGCAGCAGTCCCGGGATCAACTCGAGGCCGCGCAGAAACTGGTGACGCTTGCGCGCCAGGTGCTCGAAATGCAGCAGGAAAAGTTCACCCTGGCTTCGGCCACGGTGGAAGAGGTCATCACGGCACAACAGAATCTGGCCATAGCCCAAGGCCATGTAGTGAGAGCCCACGTCACCTATGCCAAGGCATTGATTCAGTATGAACAGGTGACGGGAACCCTCTTGGAAAGGCGCAACATCGAGCTGTCAGAGGCCGTGAATGGGGAAGTTCACCGTGCACCAATCGAATAAGTACATCACTTCTCTGAAGCTTCGCTCACGCGGCCCCGTGTCGGGTTGCGGCCACTCAGGGGGGTGGTGGTCGCCCGGCCTCTCATTCGCCCTGCCACAAGAAACCAAAAACGGCAAACCCTGTCTGTTCAGTATGTTCCATGGACACCTCTCCGACGCTCGTGGTTTCCTTTCGCGAACCAAGACTGGACATTTGCCCAGTTCCGCCGGCTGACATCGAAGGATACCATTCGAAGTGGCGCATCCCGCGGAGAAATCGATGAGCGGCCGATCAGAGGAGTCTATCCCATTGCCGGAAGGAACTGTGGTGGTCCTTACAGTCAGCCTTCGCCCACCAATCGCGCCGGGCGGACAACGTGTTCTCCAGTACGCAATCAGAATACACGAATTAAGAGTCTTGACAATTTTGGCGGTACGCAAACTTTAGCTGGAGGTGCAATATGTCGAAAACTGCAGTTGGTTTGTTTGAAAATCCGGGCGTGGCGGACCAAGTCGTCCATGACCTCGATGCCAGGGCGTTCCCTCGGAACGAGATCCACATTCTCGGGGAGCCGCGGGAAATGTCGGGCGACGGAGTCACGAGTATTCCACGCACCGACTTCGAGGTGGGTTTGGACCGTGAGCTCAAGACAATCGGGGCAAGTGAACGGGAGGCGAATGCTTACGTCCAAGGAGTGCGGCGTGGAGGAGTCCTCGTTTTCGCGACGGGATCAAACGAACAGGTGGACAGCGCGGCTGAGATCATGAACCGCCATGGTGCGGTAGAGGTTGAAGAGCTCATCGGCCGCGAACCGAATACTGGCAGCATGATTGACGAGAACATGCCGGCCATACACGATATTTCCCCCCAAACCGGGCGAATCCGACAATCGGGCGGCGGCGCCCGCATGTTTGTATGGTAGCTCGGCAAGGCGCAGCCAGGAAACGCAATCGGCAATTTCAACGAACTGGCTGATGGAACGCGAGATTCTTAGCGTCGCGAGGCACCGGCAGCGGTCGATTACCGCGGATGCGAGGCGTGAAAATTCTAGTGGGGTAGGCATTCTGCAAGGAATACAAATGGCCGATTCAAGGGTCTCGATATCGAATGGTGCATGGTGCGCCCGCGGCAGTCGAAAAAGCGAGCCATGTGACACGACACTCAGCCGAAGAAGTACGCGCGGGCATAAGATAGCGGCACAGATGTGTGGATCGCTGATACAGAAAACGCAGTCAACCACCGCCCGGGAGGGCACAGACTAATGTTAACGAATAAGCATTTGAAAGATTTTGCGATCCGAGCTACGGACGGCGAGCTTGGAACCATAGAGGACCTTTATTTCGACGATGAGACGTGGGCCATCCGCTACCTCATTGTAGATACCGGCGGCTGGCTTGGCGGCCGGCGAGTGCTGATTTCGCCAATATCCGTAGTCCATACGGATTGGGAGGCCAAGCGGCTGGATGTGGCGCTGACAAAAAGGCAGGTTGAGCATAGCCCCGAGATCGACACGCACAAGCCCGTTTCCCGTCAGCACGAGGCTGGTTACGTCGGGTATTACGGGTATCCCTATTATTGGGGTGGTCCCTATCTGTGGGGCGCGGCGGCCTACCCGGCGGGCTTGGCTACACCACCAACTGCTTCTACGGAGGCGATGGCGGCGCGGATCCGGAGGGAGTCGACGGATTCGCATCTGCGCAGTGGCGAGGCCGTCACCGGTTATAATATTGAGGCGGCTGACGGTGAAATCGGCCACGTGGATGGGTTTGTCGTGGACGATGAAGCCTGGGCGATCCGCTACATGGAAGTGGCAACTCGGAATTGGTGGCCCGGCAAGAAGATACTGCTTTCGCCCGCGTGGATTGAACGGGTGAGCTGGACGGATTCTAAAGTCTACGTCGGCCTCTCCCGGGAAGCCATCAAGGACGCACCGGAGTACGTCGAGTCCAGGCCGATCACTCGAGAGTATGAAAACCGGCTCTACTTTCACTACGGCCGGCCGCCGTATTGGCTGAACGAAGCCGAACACAAGTCTTCGTATTCCCTGAGCGGCGTTTAAGTGAAGGGCGTGGGCGGCCGGTAAACAGGGTTGCCCATCCTTTCGCGCGAGCTGGCGCCGGTCCAACTCAACTTCCGTTCTTTTGAACTGGAGACGAGCATGAAGCGGAACGGTACCGCGCGTGCTCTTACGTTTAAAGGGCTACATACGATTCCTCTGAAAACGGGTAGCCCCTGGAAGGAGAATCATGAAGACGTATCCAATCGCTCTAGCAACCCTGACGACCCTCCTCTTGGCGTTCTCCGCCTTCGCGCGCGACCACAGCGCGCTGAACGGCACCTGGACGCTGGTGCCCGCCAAGAGCGATTTTGCCGGCCAGCCCGTGGTTCAAACCGGCACGGTGACGATCGCCGACCGGCAGGGCATTATCATCGTCTCTCGCCGTTTCGTGTACGCAGGCGCCACCGAGACCTACTTCTACCGCGACATCACTGACGCCGAGAACAATGCCACGATTCACACCGGCAAAGACTTTAAAAGCAAGACCCGATGGGATCATGACGTTTTGAAGGTGACGACCACCCAATCCGGCGCGGCTACTCTGGAAAGCTACACCCTCGCCGCGGATGGCACCATGATGGTCAACGTCCTAAGGCCGGAACACAAGCCGATCACGCTTGTCTTCCACCGCGAATAGACCAACTGCCTGGAGGCGACGCCTCTCCAGCCCCAACGCCAGCAGTAGGCAGCCAGCGATGGCTATTGAAGGACTCGCCGCGATCTTGGCTCATAACGTAACTGGCGAAAGGAATGACCGTAGTGGACCGCTCGTTGATGAAAACGACAATTTTGCTCTTGGTTTCCGATTCGGTTGTACGTTCCATTCTTAAGGAGACATTAGAGCGCGAAGGATATACCGTCCTGGCTACCGGCGACTTGGGGCAGGCGGTAGACCGGTTGCAGGAGTGCATTCCCGATCTCTTGATAACCCGTACCTATATTGAGAGCTTGCCGGGGCACGAGGCAGCTATGTATTTGCGCACGAAGTGCCCGGAAATGAGGGTTCTAATGCTCGGGGGGCTTCTTGATGACGAGCGGCTTGCATATCGAGCGGAGCAGCAAGGATTTGAGGTATTCCCAAAGCCATATACTGCTGCTGTGCTCCTGCAAGAAGTGAGAAAGGTCCTGAATAAACCGCGCGGTTGAACAGGAGGCGCCTACGTGGTTGAGAATGAATGCCACGAGCTTCCGCAAGGTCACATCCAATTCACACGTAGTAATAACCCGCTAGACTTCGACGCAGAGGAGGAACAATGTTTCACGACCTGTACACCTTGACTGGATCTTCCGTTATTGCAACAGACGGCGAGATGGGAAGTATCCGCAACTTCCTGTTCGACGACCAGTCATGGACGATTCGCTATTTGGTAGTCGACGTGGGAAGTTGGCTTACGCGGCGGGCTGTGGTTCTTGCGATCACGGCGGTGGAACAGCCCGATTGGGTGAAGAAGGCCCTCCATGTCCACTTGAGCAAGGAGCAAGTGCGTTATAGTCCCGATGTTGATACGGAGAAGCCGGTTTCACGCCAGCAAGAAGTCGCTATGCAGGAGTACTTTGGTTGGCCGATCTATTGGGCTGACAGTGAGCTTGGCCCTATGTCGTCAATTCCAACTGGCAGGAAATACCCGGTGCACACCAAGGGGGACTCGCATCTCCGCAGTGCCTGGGACTTGGCGGGTTACGAAGTGTGGGCCACGGACGGTGAAATGGGGCGCGTGGATGGCTTCATCATGGACGACGCCTCCTGGCATCTCGGCTACTTGGATGTCAAATCCGGAGACTGGCTTCACAGCCGCTCGGTGCTGGTTCCCACTTGCTGGGTGAACTCCGTTTCCTGGGCCGATCACCGCGTGAATTTGCATCGCGCCCAAGCGTGGACAGGCACCTTGAAAGCGTCGTAGCCCACCCGCCTGCGGGCAGCGATCTACGCTGTCTGGTTGCTTGCTCAACTCATCCCTCCTGAACATCTTCCTCTAGAGAACAGGAACCGTGGCCGAAAGGGAGAACGTATAAGCCGATATCTGCAATATGACGTTCGGTAAGGATGATCGCAGCTACTACCCGGCGCTGGCTATTCTGCACGAAGAAGTGGAGCCCGATGCCTGGTTTTCGGAATACCTGAGCGAAGGCCCGTCCGGCCACTTCCGGCGCGGCGCTCCGGGCGCCTCCCCTTTACGCGCTGCGCTTCATGGTGGCAGATTTCAACCGACTTAACTGTAATTGCTGGCTAATCGGTTCGAGGCATCGACCTCGGATGCAGAGCCAGGATACGTCTACAGAGGGTGGTCTCCCTTTCGTGTCGGAACGACGATAGGCGCGACTGAATTCGCCACCCATTGGTAGCAACGAGCGGCTCCATACTTCGCGGATTCTCAACTCTACTGTCTGCTGGGTGCGTTCCTTACGCTGTCAATGGCAGTCGCCCCAGTTCTTGCAGGGTTGTGGCTTGTTGAGTCCAAGTAGATATCGCTATTTCACATTGGCATCCCGCAGGATTTTGGTCCGCCGTTCTTCGTATTCCTCGCTTGTGATCTCCCCGGCGGCATATCTCCTTTGCAGGACCTGCAGAGGCGATTGCATTTGCCGGTAGATAGTCCGCCTCACCGGCATCATGAAGGAAAAGAACAAGATCCAGAGGAAGATCCAGAAAACCCACCAATACCCATGCATTCCCCAATAGTAGTACATAGTCGGAATCTCCTTTTTGCCTTCTAAACACGGCACACAGTGTACAACCCATTCGACCGAAACTTACTTAATGCGCTTTTGCACCAGTCCAAGGCCCCAGGCTCCGCCGAAAGCCAGCAATCCGAGCAGCCCGATCAGCGGCAACGGACTCGCCGTTTTCGGCAACGCCGCAGCCGCAGTTTGTGTCGGCGCGGTGTCCGGCTTGAGTTCCAAGGCGGGCGGTGGGGTGACGGCCGCAGCGAGTTCCACCGATTCTCCGGTGGGTTTAATCGCCATGACGGGCGCCTGCTTCAGTTTCAGGACCACTGGGTGGTCTGTTGTCTTGATCGGCTCCGCGACTTCCGCCGGGATCTCGGCCTCGGTGAAGAGAACGGGGGTGTTGGCCGTTTTAGCAAGTTCCACTGCTCTCGCCTTGGGATAAACGAACTCCTCGCCCCAGTTTCTGCCGGGATAGAACCATGCCCGGAGTGCCTCCGGCTCACCTGCCGGCCGCTCCCGAAAAGTAATCACGGTCTTGTCAGTCGCTCTGAGGCGATAGTTCGGGATGGCGAGGATGGTGGCGTAGACCTGCGTTTCGTCCTTGTTGAAGATCTGGACAATGTGGCGGTCGGACTGCGAGTCCAGGATCTTGAAGACATAGGTGCCGGCTGGCAACACCCCCCACCCCTTGAGGTGGACTCCCGGAATCTCCACAGGCGCGCTGAAAGTAATCACGGTTTTCCTGTTCCACGCGTCCGCCTTTGCCGCTGTTGAGAATACCGCGCCCATCAGCGCCAGGCAAAACGCGGTTGTTGTTACTGTTCCTGTTCTCAAGACATTCATCTGCTTCTTCTCCTTTGCTCTCGAATCTGTGCCACCGGGTATTCGCTCTGTCGGGCACCATGCCTCCACACCTCCGACTGGCTGGTCGCACACGACGGACGAGAGGCATTCCGAGGTCCATCGGCACACGACTGCGCGAAGAGGCGCCTCTCATCCCGTCCAGAGCCAGTGGTTGCTGCAACCTTGAGAACATGCGGCACAGCGCCAGAGCCGAGAACTCTCAAAGCCAAGTCTTGCCAAGCCCATCCCGCCCGCTCGCTTGCATGTGCGCCCATGGTTGGTAGCACGATATGGTCCAGAACAGAATCCCGCTAATCGAAGGACGAGGCCGCTGAGCGGGCGTGGCGCAAGGGAAATGGACCGGAGCCGAGAGGCAAAAGCTGCACCTGCAATGCGAAAGTTGCCTACGAGCGGTCTGCGAATGCCGGTTCTATGGCAGCCTCTTCTCGGGCTCAGCCGCCAGCGCGAAACAACCGGCGTTTGGACTCTCTCGCTCGGCTGTCTCCGAGTAGTGGTAAATGAAGTGCTAGAAAAGAACCTACGAGGTTTGCCGTTGCGCTTCCAACTGCATCCAGGTCGATGGGGCTGCTTCCAAATGCAGCAACGGCGCATAGCTGACGGCTTTGGCCATTTGCAGCCAATGCTCATTCACCAGGACTGGACATTTGCCCAGTTCCGCCGGCCGATATCGAAGGCTAACATTCGGAGTAGCACTGCGCTGAGAAATCAATGAGCGGCCGATCAGAGGAGTGGGTTCCATCGCCGGAGGCGATCGCTGCGGTCCTTGAAGTCAGTGCTTTGCCCGCTGATGGCCTTCGACTTCAAGAGATTCTCTCCCAGGGAAGCTGGAAACTGCACGAGGCTTCAGACTGCTGTGAAACTTTGGCGTTGTCGCGCGACGAAAGTGTTCCGGTGCTCCGCTGCGAGCGTGACCACGCCGACGGCAACCGGGACGACCTTTTAACACCACAGCGAGCCTTCCGGCTCCGCCGAATCTTAATTGTGTTCTCTCGTCTGGCCGAGGAGTCCTTCTGGGCGAAGGTGCTGAGTCTGGGTGGTTTCGACGTGCTGATGACGCCTTTCGAACCGGAGGAGGTGTTACGAGTCGCTTTCTCTGCCTGGAGCCGCTGGGAGTGCGGCTTTGTTGCGAGCTCCGCTAGAGAGGCGGAAGCGGCGAACCGTAGCAGAATGTCCGGGTTTTCGGACGAATAGAAAGGTAATGAAATGATCGATAAACTGACCCCGATCGAGAAACTAACCACCATCGAGCCGCCAAGGCCGCCGGAAGGCGAACAAGGTAGAGCCGTTGGAAGTTACGGTATCTTCCGTCACTGGCGGCTGTTGAAATTCATCATCGCCGCGGTATTCGTGCTTGTCGTTTTCGTGGCCGTCATCCCCGGCTGGCTACAGAAGTGGCTCTGGATGCGGCAACTCGGCTACGTCGGCGTCTTCTGGACGATCTGGTCCGTTCGGTGGGAACTGTTTGCCGCTGCCTTCGTTGTCGCGCTTCTGTACCTTGGGATCAATCTTCGCTTTGCTCAGAGAAACGCCTCTGCTCTCAGCGGGGGTAAGTTAAGAGGCCCGTCTACGGTTGCGGGTGAACTCGGCATCCAGGTTTCTCCCAGGGCTTTGAAACTGGCTACAGCGGCGATAGCAGCCGCCGCGGGCCTGAGCTTCGCGGCCATCTTCTATACCCAATGGGACACTTATCTCCGCTTTCGTTATGGCGGATCTTTCGGATTATCCGATCCTCTCTTCGGAGTCGATACCGGGTTCTATCTGTTTCGCCTGCCCTTTTATGAGCTTGTGCAAGGTTCCCTCACCGCTCTAGCCTTCATCACGCTGCTGGCAGCAATCGGCTTCTACGCGTACTTCGGCTTGCTGCGGCTCCCTGGAAACAGGCAGACCACGGACCGAAGCGCGAAGGCTATTCCACATTTGTCGATGCTGGCGTCTGTACTGGTGGCTGGTTGGGGATGGGGATTTTACCTCGACCACTTCGAACTCCTCTACTCCACGCAAGGAGTTGTTTACGGAGCCGGCTATACGGCCGATCATGTGACGCGGGTCGCCTATTGGCTTATGGCCGGCACGGCGGCGGCGCTGTGTGCGTTGCTCGTCGTGAGTGTTTTCCGGCCTCGCCTCAGGGCGGTCCTTATTGGAGCCGGAGCCTATGTGGCGTTGTACATCTTGGCAATCATGCTCCTCCCGGCACTCTTCCAAAGGTTCGCGGTGCAGCCGAACGAGTTGGCCCTGGAAACCCCCTATCTCAAAAACAACATCGAATTCACCCGCAAGGCATACAGTCTCGACACGATCCAGGAAACATCCTACCCGGCGCTGGCGGATTTGACGTCTGATGTGATTGCGAGAAATCAAGACACTATCCAGAACATCCGTCTCTGGGACTATCGCCCGTTGCTTCAAATGTACCAGCAAGCCCAGGAAATACGGCTCTATTACCAGTTCTATCACGCCGATGTGGACCGCTACCACCTGCAGGATGGATATCACCAGGTGATGCTTTCGGCGCGAGAACTCTCCGCGGAGCTTCCTGCTGAAGCCCAAACCTGGGTGAACCAGAAGTTGCAGTTCACCCATGGTTATGGCTTGGTCATGAGTTTCGTCTCAAAGACTATGGGCGGAGGTTTTCCGCAGTACGTGCTTGAGAACATCCCACCCGAATCCGCCTTCGGCCTGACCATCAGCCAGCCGTCCATCTACTACGGCGAATCCATGCCTGGGTACCGGATCGTGGCAACGGGCGTTAAGGAGTTCGACTACCCCAAAGGGAACCAGAATGTCTATACGAGTTACAACGGGACGGGGGGTATCCCGCTGGACAGCTTGTGGAAGCGGCTCTTGTTCACCTTGACTCAGGGTGATATCAACATACTGTTCACATCCTATCTTCGACCGGAAAGCAAGATTCAAATTTGGAGGCAGGTTAAGGACCGCGTGCAGCAGGTTGCTCCGTTCCTACGCCTCGACCAGGATCCCTACGCCGTGGTGAGCGAGGGCAAGCAGTACTGGATTCAAGATGCCTATACCGTCTCCGATCACTACCCCTATTCCACCCCTCACGCTGCAGCCTTTGAACAGGGGTTGAACTACATTCGAAACTCCGTGAAGGTAGTTGTGGACATGTATGACGGAACCGTCGGGTTCTACGTCATGGATCCGAACGATCCCGTCCTGGCGGTCTACCGCCGGGCCTTTCCGGGCGTTTTCAAAGATCTGAATCAGCTCTCGCCGGACCTGAAATCGCATCTGCGGTATCCGGAGGACCTCTTTTCCATTCAGGCCGACCAATACACGACATTCCACATGACGGTTCCGCAGGTCTACTACAACCGCGAGGACCTCTGGGTGCTCCCGAACGAGGCGTATGCGGGCACGGTCGCGCCCATGAAACCTTATTACATCCTGATGAAGCTCCCCGGAAGCGACCAGCTTGAGTACCTTCTCATGACGCCCTTCACTCCCCAGAAGCGAAACAACATGATCTCCTGGATGGCAGCCAGGTGCGATTTCCCCGAATACGGGAAGATGCTTTTTTACGAACTTCCCAAGGAGAAGCTGATCTATGGCCCGATGCAAATCGAGGCGATGATCGATCAGAACACCGCGATCGCCGCGCAACTGACGCTGTGGGACCAAAAAGGTTCCAAAGTCATTCGTGGCAACCTGATCGCCGTACCGATCGAGAACTCCTTTCTCTATGTAGTGCCGCTGTATCTCACCGCGGAGGGCACGGACTTCCCGCAACTCAAGCGCGTGATCGTGATTTCGGGGGACAAAGTGGCGATGGAGCCTACCCTTGATGAGGCAATCCAAGCCGTCTTCGGGACGCAACAACCCCAAACTCCTGGGCAGGCGCCCGGCCCTCCGTTGGAGTCGGGGCAGGCGAGGGCGGCATTCGATAAAGCCCAGAAGGCTATGGAGCAAGGGGACTGGACAAACTTCGGCAAGGCGATGGACGCGCTCAAGGGCTTGCTGAGCGGCCCGCCAAAATGATGAATCTTATCGCCGAAAATCTAAGGCTGCGCTGGCGCCTTTCGTTGCCAGGGAGTTTAGCGATGAGCGGACCGAGGCGTAAGGCGGGACAGGCCGATCCTGCCACGAGGATACAAACTCGTCAGAATACCGGCGGCGAAAAAAGCGCTGACGTGCTGGAAGAAATCTGGCGCAGCGCAGACCGCAAACGCCCAACGGCCAACTTCACTTTAGGATCAGGCTTAGTCCCTAAGCTCCGGGTTGCGCTGGCCGGCATGAAGGCCGACATCTTCGGAGCCTGTCTGTGTTGCAAAGCTCCGCTCGGGCTGAGCCGTCTGACGGCAGCACCCTGGACTGCTTTGTGCGTTCGATGCCAGGAAGCCGCCGACCGCGACGATGCGGAGGTTCTCAGAATTCGTTCACGAGGCTGACGCGTATAGCGCCGGAACTTCGCGTGAAAATGCAGCGAAATCGATTTGGAAAGAAAGAAAGGAATGGAAGTCATGTTGGAAACGAACTCGGTTGTAGCCATTTACGATACTCACTCTCAGGCAGAGGAAGCAGTGAAGGAACTGCAGAGGTCTGGGTTTGACATGAAGAAAATGTCCATCGTCGGCAAGGATTATCATACGGACGAGCACGTCGTCGGATACTATAACACCGGCGACCGCATGAAGTACTGGGGCAAGCTGGGCGCCTTCTGGGGTGGTCTCTGGGGGATGTTGTTCGGAGCAGCTTTCTTCGTCATTCCAGGCCTTGGGCCGATATTGGTAGCCGGCCCGTTGGTCGCCTGGATCATCGGCGCACTGGAAGGCGCCGTTGTGGTGGGCGGATTGAGCGCGCTCGGCGCGGGGCTGTACAGCATTGGCATCCCCAAGGATAGCGTCGTGAAATACGAGGCGGCGCTCAAGTCCGACAAGTTTCTTCTTCTGGCCCATGGCACGGCGGACGAGGTTGCCAGGGCCAGGGACATCCTGCAGACGACGCACGCAATGGAGGTTGCAGTGCACGCGCCTCTACGCGGGCAACTTGCCGGGAGCGGCAGATAGCTTACCAGCCCTGAAAAAGTGGAACCTATAAGGAGGAATATCGTGAAGAACAACTTGTTGATCGTTTCGGTAGCGGGCCTGGGTTTGGTCCTGCCCGCTTTGGCGTCGGATCGCGATGATGACATTGGGCGTGTTCAAAAAGCGGCCCAGGTCTTCCAGGAAATCATGACTACACCGGACAAGGGCATTCCACGTGATCTGCTGGAAAAGGCGAAATGCGTTGCCATCATTCCCGGAGAGGAGAAGGCAGCCTTCATATTCGGCGGCAACTACGGCAAGGGACTGGCTACCTGCCGCACTGATAAGGGCTGGAGTGCTCCGATGTTTGTGGCTGTTGGAGGCGGGAGCGTCGGCTTCCAGATTGGTGCCTCTTTCACCGACGTGGTGTTGCTGTTTATGAACGACCACGCTTTGCAAAGCCTGCTGGGAGACAAATTCAAGATCGGCGCCGACGTAACCGTGGCAGCAGGGCCGGTGGGGAGACAGGCATCCACCAACACGGACCTGAAGCTCACTGCGGAGATTCTGAGCTATTCGCGCAGCAAAGGTGTTTTTGCCGGGGCCAGCGTGGATGGCGCTGTCGTACAGGCCGACCACAGCGGGGACCAAGCCATGTACGGACGCAACGTGACCCACGAAGAAATCCTGCATGGCAAAGTTGCCGTCCCTGAGTCGGCTCACCGCTTGCTGGCGGAGCTTGCCAGATATCCTGAAACCCGTGGGAAGGGCAGCCGCTAAAGGAACTTCTTGTGGCCGTGGCGCAGTGATCGCGCCGGAACCAGGACCCGTGCAGTGCCGGTGCCCGAACGCGGCTCAACCGCTGGGAACCTCTGTAAAACGAGCAACTAGCCTTGCTGGAGAAGAAGAATGTCCGATTTGCCGACAGTCCGGGCAGCGACGCCGAAACGCATCGGCGTCGCTGCCGATCACGGAGGTTTTGAGTCGAAGGAGTATCTGGTCAGGATGTTGCGTGAGGCTGACTATCAAGTGGTCGACTTCGGTGACAGCCAGCCGAAGCAGGATGACGACTATCCGGATTTTGTCGTGCCCCTGGCCCGTGCAGTTTCTCGCGGCGAAGTGGATCGCGGTGTGGCCATCTGCGGTAGCGGCGTGGGTGCGTGCATTGCCGCCAACAAGGTGCGGGGCGTGCGGGCCTGCCTGATCCATGAGTGCTTTTCAGCGCACCAGGGTGTCGAGGACGACGACATGAATGTGATCTGCCTGGGGGGCCACGTCTTGGGGAATGCCGTCGCGTGGGAGCTGGTCCGAATATTTCTGCAGGCACGATTCAGCGGCGCCGAGCGTCACCGGCGTCGTCTCGCTAAGATCGCAAGTTTGGAAAGCACGGAGGAAAGTTCATGAGCGTGAACCCGTTGCAGGAGTTGGGAACCCTTGGTCAATCCCTGTGGCTCGACTATATCCGGCGAGATCTGATCGCCAGCGGAAGACTTCGACGTTTGATCGAGGAGGATGGATTACGGGGGATGACCTCGAACCCGTCCATTTTTGAGAAGGCGATTGCGGACAGCCACGATTACGACAAAGACATTCGCGCCATCGCGTTTAGCGGCAAAGGCGCTGAGACAATCTACGAAACCCTCAGCCAGCAAGACGTGCAGAAAGCCGCCGACGAGTTCCGGCCTCTCTACGACAGGACTGACGGCAAAGACGGATACGTCAGCCTGGAGGTCAATCCGCACCTGGCGCACGACACTAAGGGCACGATCGAGGAAGCCCGCCGGTTGTGGGCCGCGCTGGGCCGGCCGAATGTCCTCATCAAGGTGCCGGCAACGGCCAACGGGCTACCCGCCATCCAGCAACTGATCGGCGAAGGCATCAGCGTCAACGTGACGCTGCTGTTTGGATTGCCGCGGTACGCCCAAGTGGCGGAAGCCTACATCGCCGGCCTCGAAGCGCGCGCGGCCCAGGGACAGCCTTTGAAGCATTTAGCCTCGGTGGCAAGCTTCTTTGTAAGCCGCATTGATGCGCTAGTCGATCCGCTGCTGGAAAAACTCATTGCACCAGGCTGCAAGGAGTCAGAGTTGGCGAGAAAGGCTCACGGGCAAATCGCCATCGCCAGCGCGAAGATGGCGTATCAAAACTGCAAAGAGATCTTTGCCGGCGACCGGTTTAGAAAGCTGGCTACTAAAGGCGCTCGAGCCCAGCGGCTGCTCTGGGCCAGCACCGGCGCCAAGAACCCCGACTACAGTGACGTGAAATACGTTGAGGCCCTCATCGGACCGGATACGGTCAACACGGTGCCGCTCGAAACCCTCAATGCCTATCGCGACCATGGAGAGCCCAAAACCCGGCTCGAACATGATGTCAAAGAAGCCCACTGGCTGCTGGGGCAACTGCCGGAACTGGGTATCGGCATCGACAATGTGACTCGGCAGCTTGAGGACGAAGGAGTCGAGAAATTCATCAAACCGTTCGACAAACTGATGGAGACCGTTGCGCAAAGGTCAGCACGGCATTTGACGAGACAAGCATGAAAGTAAGTCCATATGCGGGAAAGCCGGCTGAAGCATCAATGCTGGTGAACGTACTCAGGTTCGTTACGGCCTACTATACAGATCGGAGCGACAGATCATGAGCAAACAGGACCATGCCAGCCACCCCATATACAGTCTCCTACCCACGGAAATCGAGGGATTCGATTCCCTGGCGGCGCTCGCACTGGATATGCGCTGGTCGTGGAATCACGCGACCGACGAAGTGTGGCGGCAGCTTGATCCCGGCCTCTGGGCGATCACGAACAACCCCTGGGTAGTCCTGCAGACGGCCTCCCGCGACCGGATCAAACGCGTGTTAAGCGATCCCGTTTTCCGCAAGAACGTGGATGGCTTGGTCGAAGCCAGTCGCCAGGTGGCGGAAGCGCCCGCGTGGTTCCAGCGGAATCATGCGGGGGATCCACTGACCTGCGTCGCCTATTTCAGCATGGAATTCATGCTGAGCGAGGCGCTGCCCATATACTCGGGCGGCCTCGGGAACGTGGCGGGCGATCAACTCAAAGCCGCCAGCGATCTCGGTGTACCTGTAGTCGGCGTTGGACTCCTCTACCAGCAGGGCTATTTTCGCCAGGTGATCGACAAGAGCGGCGAGCAGCAGGCCCTCTACCCGTATAACGATCCTGGACAGTTGCCGATCATGCCGTTGCGCCAACCAAACGGGGAATGGTTGCGGCTGGAGATCGCGTTGCCTGGATACTCGGTCTGGCTGCGCGCCTGGCAGGTCCAGGTTGGCAGGGTGAAGCTTTACCTGCTGGACAGCAATGACGCGGCGAACTACCCGGTTCATCGAGGAATTACCAGCGAGCTCTATGGGGGCGGCCCGGAATTGCGCCTCAAGCAGGAAATGCTGCTCGGGATCGGCGGATGGCGGCTGCTCCGCGCTCTCGGGCTCCAACCAGAGGTCTGCCACCTGAATGAAGGACACGCGGCGTTGGCCGTTCTGGAACGTGCCCGGAGCTTTATGGAACAAACGGGCCAGCCCTTCGAAGTGGCACTGGCCGCGACTCGAGTCGGCAATCTCTTCACCACGCACACGGCGGTGGCCGCCGGTTTTGACCGCTTCGCTCCGGCTCTCATCAAGCAATACCTCGGTGGATACGCCAAGCAAAAGCTCGGCATTTCGCTCCATGACTTGCTGGCTCTGGGCCGCCAGAACGCGGATGACTCGTCGGAGCCTTTTAACATGGCCTATCTGTCGATCCGCGGGAGCGGGTCGGTGAATGGTGTAAGCCGCCTGCACGGGAAGGTAAGCCGGCGCCTTTTTCTGCCTCTGTTCCCGCGCTGGCCGGAAGACGAAGTCCCAATCGGGCATGTGACTAATGGAGTCCACACGCCCACCTGGGACTCTGCCCCGGCTGACGATCTTTGGACCGAGGCCTGTGGAAAAGATCGCTGGCTGGGGACGACTGAGTCCCTGGAACAGGACATTCGCCGGGTCTCCGACACCAAGCTCTGGCAGTTTCGCACCGCGGCCAGTAAGTCTCTTGTCGAGTACGCTCGCGAACGGTTGTCCCGGGACTTGGCCGCGGCAGGCGCGCAGCCCGAGGACGTCGAAGCCGCGAAGCATCTCTTCGATCCCGATACCTTGACGCTGGGCTTTGCTCGCCGCTTCGCGACCTACAAGAGACCCAACCTGCTACTCCATGATCCTCAGCGACTGCTCCGTATCTTGACTAATGCTCAGCGTCCGGTGCAGCTCATCATCGCCGGTAAGGCGCATCCGGCAGACCAGGCTGGACAGGCACTGATTCGGGAATGGATGCATTTCATCCGGCGGCCCGAGACCCGCCCGCATGCGATCTTCCTCAGCGACTATGACATGCTTCTGACCGAGCACCTGGTGCAGGGTGTGGATGTCTGGATCAACACCCCACGGCGTCCCTGGGAGGCTTGCGGAACGAGCGGCATGAAGGTGCTGGTCAACGGAGGCATCAATCTGTCCGAGTTGGATGGCTGGTGGGCGGAAGCTTACACGCCTGAAGTCGGGTGGGCATTGGGAGATGGCCAGGAACACGGCGAGGACCCAGCTTGGGACGCTGCCGAAGCCGAAGCCCTTTACGACCTGTTGGAACGGCAGGTAATTCCAGAGTTCTACACTCGCGGCGAGAATGGTATTCCTGCGGCCTGGGTAGCACGAATGCGGGAAAGCATGGCGCGGTTGACGCCGGTCTTTGCCGCAAGCCGCGCGGTGCGCGAATACCTGGAGCAACACTACCTCCCGGCCGCAGCCGCCTACCGCGAGCGCGCGGCGAATAAAGGCGCAGCGGGCAGGCTGGTGGTCGATTGGCGGCACGAGGTGGAGGGGAAGTGGGGCTCGCTGCGCTTCGGCGACTTGCGGGTCGAAACCAATGCTGGCCACCACGTGTTTGAAGTCGAAATCTTTCTGAACAATCTCGATCCGAATGCGGCGCGAGTTGAGCTTTATGCGGACGGAATCGACGGCGGCGATCCCGTACGGGTGGAAATGAAGTGCGCGCGACCGCTGCCTGACGCATCCCGCCCGTCCCTCTATCAGGCGACGGTACCCACGACACGTCCAGCAAGAGACTACACGGCGCGAGTGGTGCCGCAGCGATCCGGGGTGGCGGTTCCGTTGGAATCCGCTCGAATCCTATGGCAACGATGATGAAAACGGATCAACGTGAGTTGCACGGTTACATCTCGGAGACCTCCGAGCACTCCGACGTTCAGACAGGCTCTCCTCTGCCTTTAGGAACCCAGGAAAAGGGGGGAGGAGTTAACTTCGCAATTTTCAGCCGCAACGCCAGCCGCGTCCGACTGGAGTTGTTCGACCAGCCCGAAGATGCTGCGCCCGCCCGGGTCATCGATCTCGATTCAGGGCGCAACCGCACCGGCGACGTCTGGCACGTTTGGGTAAAAGGGATCGGTTCCGGCCAACTCTATGCTTACCGCGTGGATGGCCCTTACGAACCCGCCGAAGGACATCGTTTCAATTTCAGCCGGCTTCTTCTCGATCCCTTCGTTACCGCGATTTCCCGGCCACCTCCTTGGGATTTTGCATCGGCACGCGGATACGATTCATCGTCGCCGGACCAAGACTTGGCTCTCTCGACGCTGGACAATTCCAGGTCGATGCCGAAATGCGTTTTTGTCAACGAGCCCTTCGAGTGGGGTGGAGACCAGCCACTCCGGCATCCGTGGTCGAAGACCGTCATCTACGAAGCGCATGTTCGCGGCTTTACCATTCACCCCAAGTCGGGCGTGGACCACCCGGGAACCTACCGCGGCCTGATGGAAAAGATTCCCTATCTCAAAGCTCTGGGAGTGACCGCAGTGGAACTGATGCCGGTGCAGGAGTTCAATGAAGCTTCTGTCACGCGCAGCAACCCGCAAACACGGCAACCCTTGAGGAACTACTGGGGATACGACCCCGTAACGTTCTTTGCGCCCAAAGCTTCCTACAGCAGCTCGGGAGGTTTGGGGCAGCAGAAGCTGGAATTCAAGGAAATGGTCCGGGCCTTTCACAAGGCTGGCATCGAATTGCTTCTGGACGTGGTGTTCAATCATACGGCGGAGGGAGACGAACTGGGACCGACGCTCTGCTTCCGTGGGATGGATAACGCAATCTTCTACACTTTGGCAGGCGACAAACGCTACTACAAGAACTATACCGGGACTGGCAATACGATCAACGCCAACCATCCCGTAGTGCGGGACCACATCCTGGCCGCTCTCCGTTATTGGATGGTCGAAATGCATGTAGATGGATTCCGGTTTGACCTGGCGTCGGTTCTCGGCCGGGACGGCGCCGGCAAGTTGCTCGCCAACGCACCCCTTCTCGAACGGATCGCCGAGGACCCAATCTTGAGAGACGTGAAAATCATCGCCGAGGCGTGGGATGCCGCCGGTGCTTACCAGGTGGGTAGTTTTTCGGAGCGCCGTTGGGCGGAGTGGAACGGCCGATACCGGGATGATGTCCGGCGCTTCTGGCGCGGCGATGAGGGGATGCTCGGTTTGTTTGCCAGCCGCATCTGCGGCAGTGCCGACATCTATACCAAGTCGGGCAAAGGCCCCGAAGGCAGCATCAACTTCGTCACCTGCCACGACGGCTTCACTCTGAACGACGTGGTGAGTTATCGCTACAAGCACAATGAAGCCAACGGAGAAAACAACCATGACGGTACCGACGCCAACTTCAGCGAGAACTACGGCTCCGAAGGCGAAACGACGGATACCGGAATCGAGACCTTGCGGAAACGCCAGATTAAGAACCTCCTTCTGACCCTGCTGATCTCGCGCGGCGTACCGATGCTCTTGGGCGGCGACGAATTCCGCCGCACGCAGGGCGGCAATAACAACGCTTACTGCCAGGATAATGAAACCAGTTGGATTGACTGGAGCTGTCTGGAACGGCACCAGGAGATCCACCGGTTTGCTCGCGGCATGATAGCCTTTCGTCGCGCGCATCCGATTCTGAGTAAGGAGCAATTCTACACGGAAGCCGAGATCCGTTGGTTTGGCCCGCAAGGGGGATTACCCAATTGGGCTGATCCGAAAGCCAGGCAGTTTGCCTGCCTGATCCAGGAGGATGAACACTACGCACTTTGCCTGATGTTCAATGCTGGCGCCGATGCGGTCGATTTCGCCTTGCCCCCCGTACTTCCGGGGGCCCGTTGGCATCTGTCCGTTGACACCTCTCGCGAAACGCCACAAGATTTGTCTGCCGCGGGTGAAGAACCGCTCTGCGAAGATCCACAAACTTATCGCTTGAGCCCCCGATCCAGCGCCATCCTTCTGGCTCGGCAAACGGAGGCCAAATGAAAAGCGCGATGCCGATCACGACGCTGTTTCTGGATATCGGCGGTGTCCTCCTCAACAACGGGTGGGACCACATTGCCCGCAGAAAAGTGGCGAAGCACTTCAACCTGGAGTGGGCCGGGATGGAGGAGCGGCATGCCCTGACCTTCGAAACCCACGAAGAAGGAAAACTTACTTTCGAAGAGTATTTAGGCCTCGTGGTCTTCTACCAAAAACGGCCGTTCACCCGCGCTCAGTTTCGGCGTTTCATGTGCGCCCAATCGAAGCCTTACCCCGAGATGATCGAGCTGATCACTCAGCTCAAGGTCCGGCACGGCTTGAAGATCATCGTTGTCAGCAACGAAGCGAGCGTAGTGAACGATTATCGGATTCACAAGTTTCAACTGGACGCCTTCGTGGACGCCTTTATTTCCTCCTGCTTCGTCCACATCCGCAAGCCCGACGCGGACATCTTTCGGCTTGCGCTGGACGTCGCGCAGACGCCAGCCCGGAAGGTCGTGTATATCGAGAACGCCCCGATGTTCGTCCAGGTCGCCGAAGGTCTGGGCATTCCAAGCGTTCTTCACACGGATTACAAGTCCACCTGCGCGACATTGGCTTCGTTCGGATTGAACACTAGCGAGCCAGCGAAACTGAAAAACAATTAACCAACCGATTATGAAGACTAAAACTGTCTATCCAAGGATCAAGTAAGTGCCAACGCCAAATCCTTCTTCGACTCGGCCAGCCAGAATCTCTTTGCTCAAGACGACAGGTCATGCCCCCCAACCAACCAACGCCCCTGTTAAGAACCCACCCGACCGTTCTGCCCCAAATGGGCCGGGAATTCCCGCGCGCTGGACTTCCAGCGCCAAGACCGGCGTGGGCACAGCCATCAGCAACCAGAGCCGCGTCTGGTTCACGTTGAGCCACGGCATTTTCAACGAGATTTATTACCCGCGCATTGACCATGCCTGCATCCGTGACATGGGGTTGATCGTTACGGACGGCGCGAACTTCTTTTCCGAGGAGAAATGCGATGCCGGGCACAAGGTGGAATGGCTGGCCGACGGAGTGCCGGCGTTCAAGCTGGTCAACACCTGCCGGGATGGCCGTTACCGCATCGAAAAGCAGATCGTGACCGATCCGCATCGGGACACGGTGTTGCAGCAAGTTCAGTTTCACACGCTGCAGGGGGCGTTGTCGGATTATCACCTGTACGTCCTGCTTGCGCCGCATTTGGGAAATCAAGGTGGGGGCAACACTGCGTGGGTGGGTGAATTTGAGGGGATGCCCGTACTGTTCGCACAGCGGGACGATTGCGCCTTGGCGCTGGCGTGTTCCGCCCCGTGGACCAAGCGGTCGGCCGGCTACGTCGGTTCTTCGGATGGCTGGCGGGACTTGAAGGCGCACAATCGGATGACTTGGGAATACACGCGGGCGGAAAACGGCAATGTGGCTTTGACCGCCGGGATCGATTTAATTAAATCTCACGGAAACTTTGTCCTCGCGCTTGGTTTTGGCAAAGACCCGGATGAAGCAGCCCGAAATGCCGTCGCAAGCCTGTGCGACGGTTTTGACAAGGCAAAGCACCACTATGTAGGCGGCTGGCGGGAATGGACGAAGGCGCGCGCGTCGCGCGGGAAAAGCGATAGAAGTGCCGGCGACCTTACCGAAAAAAGCCTTGCCGTCGTGCGCACGCATGAGTCCAAGCAGGCGCCTGGCGCCCTCATCGCCAGCCTCGCCATTCCGTGGGGATTTAGCAAAGGTGACAAAGATCAGGGTGGTTACCATCTGGTCTGGTCGCGCGACATGGTGGAGACGGCGGGCGGTTTGCTCGCGGCCGGCGCCCACGAAGATGCCCGCCGCGTGCTCGCGTTTTTGCAACGAACCCAGCAGCCGGACGGCCACTGGTCGCAAAACATGTGGTTGGACGGCTCGCCTTATTGGAATGGAATCCAACTGGACGAGACGGCGTTGCCGATTCTCCTGGTGGACTTGGCCCATCGCGAAAAGGCATTGGCCGATGGCGATTTGACCAGGTTTTGGCCGATGGTGAAAAAGGCGGCCGGTTATCTGGCGCGCAACGGCCCGGTCAGTCCGCAGGATCGCTGGGAGGAGGATCCTGGCTATACACCGTTCACGGTCGCGGCGGAAATCGCAGCGCTGCTGGCGGCGGCGGAAATGGCCGATCTGAATCGCGAAGCCTCCACCGCGAACCACCTACGCGAGATTGCCGATGTGTGGAATACTTCCATCGAACGCTGGATGTATATGTCCGCCACGGACTGGTGCAGGAAATTCAAAGTCGAAGGCTATTACGTCCGCATCACCCCGAAGACAACCGGAACGGACGGGGCGAGCTTGCAGGAAAATATCACAGTCAAGAATGTGACGGCCTCCGAGGACACCCGCCGGGCCAGTCATCTGATAAGTCCCGACGCGCTGGCGCTGGTGCGTTTTGGTTTGCGCGCGGCCGATGACCCGCGCATCCGCGACACCGCCAAAGTCATTGACGCCTTGCTCAAGGTGGACACCCCGACCGGTTCCACCTGGCATCGCTACAACGACGATGGCTATGGCGAGCGTGAGGATGGTTCGCCGTTCGATGGAACGGGGATTGGCCGTGGCTGGCCGCTGCTAACCGGCGAGCGGGCGCATTACGAACTGGCCGCTGGCCGCACCGAAATCGCCAATCAACTTCTGGCCGCCATGGAATCGTTCGCCAACGAAAGCGGTTTGATTCCCGAGCAAATCTGGGATTCCCCTGACATTGCGGAGCGCGAGCTTCATTTTGGCCGGCCTTCCGGTTCGGCCATGCCGCTGGTCTGGGCGCACGCCGAATATCTTAAGCTGCGGCGCTCCCTGCATGATGCCCGGCTTTTCGACCAGCCGCCTCAAACGGTGCAACGCTATCTGGAGGAAAAGACCGTTTCCCCGCGCCTGACGTGGCGGTACAACCACAAGCTGCGCTCGCTGCCCCTCGGAAAAATCCTGCGCATCGAGTTGATGGCTCCGGCGGTCATTCACTGGACTGCCGATGATTGGAAAACCCGCCAAGACCTGAAGACTCACGATGCCGGACTGGGAATCCACTTGGCCGATCTTCCGACCCAGTCGCTGCCCGAAGGCACGCAGATCAAATTCACTTTCTACTGGCCGGACGCCAGTCATTGGGAAGGCAACGACTTCATGGTTCGCATTGCTACCTGGCGCAAAGAGGACTCTGTCTCGGCTGAAAAGAATGGGGCAAATGGGAAATAAAGCTAAATCGGAAGTGAACGGATTTGTTTACTTCGCTGTGGCGGTCGCCGCTCTTGGCGGCCTGCTCTTTGGCTATGATACGGGCGTTATTTCCGGGGCCATATTGTTCATTAAGAATCAATTTTCTCTGTCGGCCACCATGGAGGAAATTGTCGTCAGCTCCGTTTTAGTGGGTGCCGTTGTTGGCGCCACGATCGGAGGTGCGCTGACTGGCCGCTTCGGCCGCCGCAAAATGATCATACTGGCCGGCATTATCTTTACGGTCAGCGCCATCGGCACGGCGCTGGCGCCAACGGTTAGCTGGTTGATTGCGGCCAGGGTGGTGAGCGGAATCGCCATCGGCATCGCTTCATTTATCTCCCCGATGTATATTGCCGAACTCGTGCCGTCAAGAGTTCGCGGTTCATTGGTGGCGGTCAACATGCTGGCGATCACCAGCGGCATCGTCGTTGCTTACCTTGTGGACTATGCGTTTTCCGGCATCCACGGATGGCGATATATGTTTGGCCTGGCGGCCATACCATCCATCGCCCTGGTCATTGGCATGTGGCGACTGCCCGATAGCCCGCGCTGGTTGATCGGCAAATCAAGAGTTGAACAGGCGAGGCAGATTTTACAGCGCGCGCGGACTGTGCCGGATGTAAGCCCGGAAATCACGGACATCCAGACAAGCATGGAAAAACAGGGTGCCGGCGGGATGAAGGGACTATTCCAGCCTTCACTTAAAGTGCCGATGATTGTCGGCTTGGGACTGGCTGTATTTCAGCAGATAACCGGCATCAACACAGTCATCTATTATGCCCCGACCATTTTTAAGTTCGCCGGAATTAACTCGACCGGACCCGCAATCCTAGCCGGAGCGGGGTTGACTATGGTGATGTGGCTTTTTCATGTGCTGGCCATCTTCCTGCTGGACCGTGTCGGTCGGAGGCCTTTGTTACTGGCCGGAGTGGTCGGCCAGATTATTGGGCTGGCGGTCTTGGGCGCTGCTTTCCAGTTCCAGCAGTTGGCGAGTTTCAAGAGTTATGTCGCCATTGTCGGCCTAGTGATCTATGTCGCTTGTTTCGCTTTTGGACTCGGGCCGATCTTCTGGCTGCTGATTTCCGAGATCTATCCATTGAAGGTTCGTGGTGCGGCCATGAGCGCCGTGACGGTCACTAACTGGGCATTGAATCTGGTGGTGGCCGTGACCTTTCTGACCCTGGTCGGGGTTCTCGGGCACGCGGGAACTTTCTGGTTATACGGTGTAATCGCGATCGGTGCCTGGGTCTTCTTTTATCTGCTGGTGCCGGAAACCAAAGGTAAAACGCTGGAACAAATTGAAGAGCACTGGCGCTCGGGAAAATCCCCTCGGGCATTATGAAGGAGCCACCCATGGAACCCGCTAACCCATCCATCCTGACGATCAATGGCGGCTCGTCGAGCATCAAATTCGCGGTGTACCAGTTTGGCGAACCGCTGAATCGAAGCCTTCATGGGACGGTTGATCGCATCGGCATGAGCGGGACGAATCTGACGTTCCAACTCCCAGGCACACATCAGCACGACAGCCGCCGCCTCGACGCCTCCGATTACAAATCGGCAGCGACCTTTCTGAGCAATTGGCTCGAAGAGCAGGATGGCTTTGCATCGGTCCAGGCCGTGGGACACCGCGTGGTCCATGGCATGCAACACACCGCGCCTGAGCTGGTCACGCAGGAGTTATTGGGGGAACTGCATCGCATCAGCCCATACGACCCGGACCATCTGCCCAGC
>Ga0302140_10001994_pt1 | contig 26622 bp, 16 predicted proteins | sample I_Bog_E1_1_FD_202095 | JGI IMG/M metagenome (GOLD analysis project Ga0302140, IMG submission 202095) | Peat permafrost microbial communities from Stordalen Mire near Abisko, Sweden - I_Bog_E1_1 | ecosystem: Environmental > Terrestrial > Soil > Wetlands > Peat | place: Sweden: Abisko, Stordalen... | reverse complement strand
CTCTTCCGCAGACTGAAAGGCTTCCGTCGCATATTCTCCAGATTTGAGAAACTCGACATCATTTTCCTCGCCTTTATCAATTTCGTCCTCATCGTCGAAGCCCTCAGATAGTGTTAACACGCCCTAGGCTGCTGGATGCTTTGCGTATTCAGAGGGTGCGGATGCTCCCCCGAGCAGTATCAACTTCATTCCCGCTGTGCTTTGAAATGTACATGGCAGCGTCTGCCGCGCTCAAGAGGCTGTCCGCGGTGGTTGCGTCTTCTGGATAGAGGGCAATGCCGATGCTGGCCGATCCCTGCAGGCTGTGCTCTCCAACTGCAAAGGGATCGTCGAAGCAGAGTTCCAGGCGATGAGCGATTTCCTCAACCTTGGCGCGGCTGCGCACCTGAGGCAGAAGCACCGCGAATTCGTCGCCTCCGAGGCGAGCCAGCATATCCACGCTGCGGAGCTGATGCTTCATCCGCAACGCAACCTCCTGTAGGAACAAATCTCCGGCCTGGTGGCCATACTCATCGTTGACCTGCTTGAATCTGTCGAGATCAACATAGATGAGTCCGAAGATGCCGGCCTTTAGGCGAGCCTCTTCAACCAGCTCATTCAAGCGCTTATCCAGCGAGAATCGATTGTGGATATCAGTCAGCAGGTCAAACTCCGAGCGCCGCAGCAGATCGGTGTAGAGGTGCCGGGTCTCAATAGCCAGCGCAGTCAGCCCAACTGCCATGGCGAGAGCCTCCGGCTCCTTGGCACGGGGTTTGGCGTGCGGATCAAACGCTGTAAAGAGCGTTCCCAGGGCGGGTCCCGAACGGGCTGGAATATTGGCTTCCAGGACGCGCAGGTCGGTGAGTTTCGGCGGACAGTTTCCCAGGCGCGCTCCATCGGCAATCTGGCACCAGCAGGGAGCGCCGCGCAGCATGAAGGAGACCAGTTCCGTGATTTCTTCGACGATCTCGGCAAGCGGGCGGGCGCCGTTGATGTCTTCCAGGATGCGGCTGCGCCGATGTTCGATGAGCGCCAGGGTGGTGGTCTGCTTGCGCACTCGGTATTCAATAGCCCAGCCCCTGAGGCCCAAAGCAATCATGGTCGCGAGTAGCAGTCCGACGAGAATCATGAGGTTGCGGACGTTCAATAAGGTGGGCCGGGCAATAACCGAAATATCGTCAGGAGTCCGCAAGAGGATATTGAACGGAACATCGCCATTGTACGAATTGGAGCTTTCGAGAATGCAGATGCCGGAGACGCGGACCCTCGAGCCCAGCCGCACATGATTCATAGGCAGCAGTTCCAGGCCACGCACACTTGGATGGCGATATATGGCAGAGAAGACCTGACCATTGGCCATCAGCACATACTCATCCTGGGAGTTCTCGCGAACCTCCATCACCACCTGCCCTTCAATGGAGATCAGGTCGAAGATGTGCTTACTCGCAGCCAGTTCACTCACGGCCACCGGCTTGGGAACGATGGGCGTGTAAACCGGTCTTTCCTGGATTTCGCCGCCGGAAAGGGCCAGGAAACCGTCATGCACTTCGGGGAAGCCCGTTACGTCCGCTTCGTCTCCGATCCGCAGCGGCTTCTGAAAGATGGTCATGATCCAAATGCTTTTTGTGCCGTTCTGTAGAAAGAGAGCCGAGCCAGGCTGATAATAGGTGATGGTTCCATGCACGTGGACCCGCTGGCTGAGATTGTTCACGCGATAGCTGGTGATGATCTCGTCCATTTGTGTCACCGGGAGAGACTCGGGGCTTGCATCCGCACGCTTGACGATTTTGACATCCGCAAGCGAAGGGACGTTGAGCCCGACTCCGGTTTGTTGCATCTTGCCATCGAATCGTGCTGAGGCGACGCCGGTAACTTCGACCTCGGCGTCCAGCAGCCCATGGAGACTGCTCGCATCTTCGCTGTCCACGTACGTATCAATGGCGCTTCCGTCGGAAATCAGCGTCATCTGAACGTCATTTTTCCCAAAGGCGTTTAGTTCCAGGTCGGCGCTTCGGACCTTGGCGTGGACGGTGACGAGCATGCAATCGCGCTGTGCGTGGATCAATTCATCGAAGGTGGCCGGAACCGGCGAGGGCAGTGCGCCGTGATGGAGCAGCGTAACGCTTTCGGCGATAACGATAGGTCGGAAGCTGTCCAACGCCTTTCCCCGCACCAGAACCCTATCTCCGGAAGCCAGGATGATATCCCCTCTTGCACCTACATAGATTCCCTCGTCGGCGTCTTGGACAAACAAGGTGGTGTCGCCCGCCCGCCTGTAAGTCACTGTCGCTTCAAAGGCGACGGGCAGCCCCTTGGCTGCCTCGGCATGGCTTAGGGAGTGAATTGCGTGCAGCGTGGTGAGCCTGGCAGGCGGCGCAGCCCACGCAGCCGCAGCACATCCAAGAACCAGTGCGAATAGGGGCGTCAATCTCTTCATAGGGTGCTATCCAGTCGAATATGTCCTAACTATCTGGCCCCCCATCACCATCTATCGGCAGAACTCGCCATATTCATCATTGCAGCATCGAAATGATGCCGGCAGACTGTGCGGGAGCAGAAACAGCCCGAATCTATACGTCAGTATCGTTCGCCGATGGCAGCACTTCAGGCTGATACTTTTGAGGTCTATTGACCCAGTCCTGGATGCCGGCGGTGTACATCTCAGGATCGAGATTCGCTCTAATAGGTTCTTCCGAATGGCGCGTCAGGGATTCCGATGCTTGAATTGCAACTGCCTATTTTGCTTTTTGTGTTGATTGGTCTCGTACATGTTGGCGTCGGCTGTATTGGGTAAATCATCTTTCGTGGCCCCGTCCTCGGAAAGAGGGCTATGCTGCTGCTTGGGTCACGACGTCTAAGCCTGCGCAATCGCGAGCATAGCTGGGGCCGCTGATGGCGCATTTGGATTCTTCCGGTGTTCAGAGTCTCCCTGACTCAGTCGCAAAATCTTGTCTACTGTGTTTTGCAAGGTACATAGCGGCGTCTGCCGCGCTCAAGAGGTTATCCGCGGTGGTTGCGTCTTCTGGATAGAGTGCAATGCCGATGCTTGCCGAACCTTTCAGGGTGTGTTCCCCAAGGGTGAATGGGGCATCGAAGCTGCGTTCCAGCCGGTGAGCGATCTCCTCGACTTTAGACCGGTTGCGAACCATGGGGATCAGGGCGGCGAATTCGTCGCCTCCGAGCCGAGCAAGCATATCCACACCGCGAAGCTGATGCTTCATGCGCGACGCCACCTCCTGTAGATACATGTCGCCGATTTGATGGCCGTAGCGGTCGTTCACCTGCTTGAACCTGTCGAGGTCGATGTAGATCAGGCCAAAGATGCTCGCATTCTGGCGCGCCTTGGCAATTTGCTCCTCCAGATACTTATCGAGGGAGAAGCGGTTGTGGATGTCGGTAAGCAGATCGAACTCTGAGCGTCGCAACAGATCGGAGTAAAGACGCCTGGTTTCGATGGCAAGAGCAATCAGCCCGACTGCCAGCGAGAGTGCTTCCTGCTCCCTGGCACTGGGTGCGACCAGTTGATCGAATGCGGCAAAGACGGTGCCAAGCGCTGGCCCGATGCGGGCCGGAATTTCGTTGTGGACAACACGCAGGCCAGTGAGCTTGGGAGGGCAGTTGCCCAGTTGCGCTCCGTCGGCGATCTGGCACCAGCACGGCGCGCCGCGCAACTTGAATGAAACCAGTTCTGCGATCTGCTCGATGATCTCTGAAAGTGGACGGGTGCCGCTAATGTCCTCGAGGATGCGGCTTCGCCTCTTCTCAACGCTTGCCAGCACGGCAGTTTGCCTGCGCACTCTGCGTTCGATGGCCCAGCTCCTGGCGCTCACGGCGAATACAACCGCAAGCAGCAAGCCGACGAGGATCGTCAGGTTCCGAATGTTGAGCAACGAAGGCCGTGCGATGACAACAATATCGTCGTAGTTGCGCATCAGGATATTGAAGGGTACCTGGGCGACGAATGGGTTGGAGTTCTCCAGGACGCAGATGCCGGTTACACGGATTCTGGAGCCCAGAGCAATCACCCTGGAGTCCGAAGCCGGACCATTCGGATGGCGGTAGATGGCGGAGAACAGCTTGCCATCGGCTGACAGTACCAGCTCGTCCTGTGAAGCCTCGCGCACTTCGGTTACAATCTGGCCTTCGATCGAAACAAGATCGTCGTGATGACCGGGCGTGTCGAAGCCTTTGGGCGTCAATGTCTCCCACGTCGCGGCAAGCGGCGTGATAGGCGCGGGCGTCAGAGTATCCCGAACCTCGCCATGCTCCAGGGTGAGAAAGCCGTCATGGTTATCCGGGAAGCCGATTGCATCCGCGGCGTCGCCGATCCGCAAGGGTTCGTAGGTCTGGGTTGCGATCCAAATGCTCTTGGCGCCATCTTGCAACACAACGGCTGAACCGGGCAGGTAATAAGTGATGGTTCCATGAACCAGGATTCTCGGCGTCGAATCGCTGATATGAAAGACCGTAATCACCCGATCCATTGGAGTGGCGGGGATGGACCACGGGTCCGAGCCAGCGCGATGGATGAGCTTTACATCGGAAAACGACTGAACATGCAGCAAAATTCCGGTCTCGTGTATCTTGCTGTCGAATTGCTCCGATGCGACTCCGGTGAGTTCCACTTCCGCATCCAGCAGATCCTCGAATGCGCTGGCATCGCTGCTCTCGACAGTTGCGTCAACATAGCCGCCATCCATGACCAACTGCAGGCGCATGTAATGCACCGGGGCAACCAGGCTTAACGCTCGGTCCACGGCGCGGATCGTCGCGCGTACGGTTACCAGCTTGCAATCGGTCTCAGCGCGGATCATCTGATCGAAGCTGACGGACTCTGGTTGCGGTAAAGCGCCATGGCGCAACAGTGTCACGCTGTCGGCATTCACAATGGGATTGAAGCTGTCCTGCGTTTTTCCTCGGATGAGTACGCGGTCGCCTGGAACCAATTTGAGATCGGTCGGATAGGCAATATAAATGGCTGCGTCGCCGTCTTGTACAAATAAAGTCTGTTCATAGCCGCGATAGTAAGTTACCGTGGCCTCAAAGGCGACCGGCAGGCCGAGGCTAGCCTCGGCGTTCGTCAGGGCATGAACGGCGCGGAGCGTCGTCAGTGGGGCGGGCGTCGCCGGCCACGCAGCAATAGCCCATCCCAGAAAGATCGCGACCGAAGCTATCGACCGTTTCATCGCCCAACCCCTGCCGAACCGCCTTCGCATCGTTCGGCCTCGCGCTGGATTTATCGACAGAGGGCAACCGTGATTCAATCCGCCCTGGATCATAACCCGGCAATCCGTACACACCCAATTTCTCTCCGAAATCCATGCACCCTAATCCTACTATCATGCAGATTGGATTGGATGCCCCATTCTCGGGACATCTACCACTTTTAGGTTAGAAGGGAGAACTGCTGCGCATGGGCAGGTTGTGCTTACCAGGAAGAGCTTTCCAAAGCGAGACTTCAATCTATCTGACCTGACAATCCTCATCCACGTTATCAGTTCGCTGGCAACTTGCTTTGGTTTTGGCAAAACGAATGAGAAAATCTGGCGGAGTTGCAAAAGAACACCTGCCCGATTGGCTGTGCATGTGGTCTGTTGCCGGCAAAAGTGTCAGTCCGTTGCGCTGCTTCTCTTCTGGTGTTCAGGCCCGCAAATGCCGCGCCAGCGACCACTTCAGCTCGTCGATCCCTTCTCCTGTCACGGCCGAAATGGCGTGAAACTCCATTTTCTTCCGCTTCACATGAGCCGCCAGCTTCTTGAGCTTGTCGGGATTGGCGCTGTCGATCTTGGTGGCGCAGACGATCATGGTCTTGTTTGCCAGGGGGTGGTAGGGCACGGCGGGTTCTTCGTCGTCGATTGGAAAGCCGTCAGAGTCTTCTTTGATGATTCCGCTGGTAAAGCTGGCCAGTTCCTTGTTAATCACTTTGAAGTCCTCGACAGCGTCGGGGCGGCCTGAGGAGTCCGACACATCTACTAAGTGCAGCAGCAGCCTCGTGCGCTCAATATGGCGCAAAAACTGGACGCCGAGGCCCTGGCCAAGATGCGCGCCCTCAATCAGTCCCGGCATGTCAGCTACGACGAACGACTCCTGGTCCGGCTCCTCGCCCACAGTCACCACGCCCAGGTTGGGTTCGAGAGTGGTGAACGGGTAGTCGGCGATCTTGGGCTTGGCGGCGGAGATGCGGGAGATCAGCGTGGACTTGCCGGCATTGGGGTAGCCAACCAGGCCAACATCGGCCAGCAGCTTCAGCTCCAATCGGTAATTCCGCTCCTCGCCGGCGCGGCCCAGTTCGTGCTCGCGCGGGGCCTGATGGGTGCTGGTGGCAAAGTGCTGGTTGCCGCGGCCTCCACGCCCGCCTTTGGCGATCACGACCTCCTCGTCGGGGGACTGAAAGTCGTGAATCAACTCACCGGTATCCTGATCGTAAAGCGAAGTGCCCACAGGCACTTGCAGAATGACCGAGTCGCCGTCGGAGCCTGAGCAGTTGGAGCCCATGCCGTGCTGGCCGCGCTGCCCCTTGTGCTCCGGGTTGTAGCGAAAATGGATGAGGGTGTTGTGGCGCTGCGAAGAGACCATAACGACATCGCCGCCACGTCCGCCATCGCCGCCTGAGGGGCCCCCGCGGGGTACAAACTTCTCGCGCCGGAAGGCCATGCAGCCGTTGCCGCCGTCGCCGGCCTTTACGCGAATTTTTGCTTCATCGATGAACATGCTTGAACCAGTTGTCAGGAGTCAGTTGTCAGTGATCAGTGCGACCAAAGCGCGCCATCGATCCCAAATTGAAGATGCCGTCTTTTCAGTTTACCGGACAAGGGCTTAAAATCGTTGGCAAGTTCACATGAGGGAATTCTGGGCGGCTGCAAGCGAAGGTTCCTTCGGGGATTAGAGCTCCGCATGTGTCTTTTGTTTGCGCCCGGAAGCTGTGCCTATCCCATACCCGCCGGTAGAGCGGGACGCACAGCGAGCGTATAGAGCGTTATCCCACGGTCTGCCGCGAGCGAGTGTCTCGATGGCAGGGGCAAAACGGAGTTGGACCAGGCCGCTGGCGGTGGCCGTGCTCTGCGGGCTTTTGAGCATGGAGCGGGCTGCTGTGGCGCAAGCCGCTTCATCCCCATCCGCTCTGGCCCAACCGGGCGGATCGCTTGCAGGCAAGCTTACCGACCTGCATTCGGCGCCCCTGGACGGCGTTACCGTAGTCGTCCGCAATGAAGCCACCGGCGCTGAGGCGCGCGTAACCACCGCCCGAAACGGGACGTACCGCTTCATCGGTCTTGCCTCCGGCGAGTACACGCTGGAGGCTGAGAGTCCGCAGTTGGGCCACGGGCAAGTCGAGGGCATCTTTGTGTCCACCGGCCACGAAGCCCGCGTGCAGACGGCGATTCAGTTTGAGTTACCGCCTGCCGAGCCGATCCTGACCGCGTCCCATCCGCTTCCGCCCGTGGCTCCAGCGGCTCCAGTGTCAGTCGCTGCCAAGCCCCAACGCCAGCTTCCGGCTAATTTGCCTGTTTCAGCAGGACTGTTGCGAGCGATGCCGGCAGTCTTGAGCCCAGAGATCAAGGCGACCGTGCCTTCGCAGCCTATACAGAACCTTCCCTTGGCCGGGCAGCGCTTGCCGCCTCTGTCCCCGCCAATCCCGTCGCCCGCCGTGCAGGTATTGATAGCCACGCTTGTCCCTGAGCCGTTGCTCTCACTGCCCTTGGCGGCGCATCCGCCCCCAGTCACGCCAACCCTGGGCGAGGCAGCGGTGAGCGTGGCGCAAGCCGCCATGAAGATCGGCCAGGTCCAACTCAGGATTGGAGACTCTATAGCGGCCGCTCATTCTCTTGATCCGGTGATCCCTGCGGTGACCACAACGGTGACCGCGGCGCAGCTGCAGGCGCTGCCGTTCAGCGGGCGTCGCTGGCAGGATTTTGTTCTGGATGCGCCCACAGCCTCGGCCCCGGCGGGCGGCACGGCGCAGACTTCGCTGCGTGGCGCTGGGCAGACGCCTGTTGAGACCACACTGGATAGCGCGAGTACCCGGCTGGCCTTCGGCGCTCTTGGCGGCTCGGGGCTTGGTGCTACGGGGCAAGGCGCCGAACAGAACGGCATGGGGCAGGCCTGGGCCGGCGGACATGGAGTTGCCGTGGCTCAGGCGGCCATCCGCGAGGTGCAAACCGCTGCCGGAAACGTGGAGGCTGCAGGAGCGCGCGCCGCCGGCGGCCGCATGAACGTCGAGACCCAGCGCGGAGCCAACGGCCTGCACGGCCAGGGCTTTCTCTTCGACCGTCAGAGCGTCTGGGGCGCGCAGAATCCGTTCACGCAATGGGTAAAAGAAACCACGCCAGCCACGCTGACCACCACCCCCACATTTACAGCGGAGCCCTATACGCCTCCAGACAGCGAGACGACCTGGGGCATCGGTGCGGGCCGCCAGATTCGCCGCGACAAGCTCTTCTGGTTTGCGGCACTCGACAGTTACAGGCGCAACGATCCGGGCCTTGCCACCGTCAAGCATCCCGAAGAGTTCTTTGCCCAGCCCACCAACGACCAGATGCAGGTGCTGAGTGCGCGTTTGGGCCTCGGCAGCAGCAATCCCGTTGCCGAGGGCTTGGCGGCTTATTCCACAATGCTGCAAACGCTCGACGGGCTACTAGGGCCCTCTCCGCGTCTGGCTGTCCAGTGGGTCGGTTTCAGCCGCATCGACTGGCAGGTGGCCGAGCGCCATCGCCTCACGCTCGAAGGGCTCGGGGCTCTTTGGAGTTCCCCCGGCGGTGGCCTCACCCGGGCTTCCGAGACCTACGGCGCCAACAGCTTTGGATCCAGCAAAGCCAGTCAGGAGCTACTGCTTGGGCGCTGGGAAGTCTTTCTGACTTCCAACCTGCTGGCCGTGACTCAGGGCTCCCTGGGACGAAGCATCCTGAGCGCGCGCCCTGAGACGCCTTCTGCCTTCGAGCAGCCGTTTCTTGGTCCTAGCATCTGGGGGCAATTGCCGCAAATGGTGGTTGACTCACGCTACGGCTTCACCATCGGCAATCCATCGCGCTTCGGCCAGGGAAGTCATCCCGACGAAAAGCTCTATCAGGCACAGGAGTCTGTGGAGTGGGCGAGAGGCAGCCTTTTGGCCAAGGCTGGCTTCGATTTAAGCCATAACTCCGACGCTACGAGTCTGCTGCGCAACCAGACCGGGACTTACTCTTATGCGAGCGTCGAAAACTTCGCCTCGGATGCGCTGGCCTTTGCCGCTTTTGGAATCGCTGGCCAGCTCAACCCCTATAACCAGCACAACTGCGATCAGACGGGCAAGGTGTGGCACGATCCGGCGGGCACGCTGCACGGGCTTGGCTATCTGCCTTGTTACTCCTATTACTCGCAAATGATGGGCCCAACCGATTGGCATTTAAGCACCAACGACTGGGCCGGTTTCGCCACCGTGCAATGGCAGCCGAAGAAACTTGTTGTCATCTCCGCTGGGCTGCGCTGGGAGCGGGAGCAGTTGCCGCCTCCCCTCTCCAGGCTCACCAATCCCCAGCTTCCGCTCACCGAAAAGCTACCCGGCCTGGGCAACAATTGGGGTCCGCGGGTGAGCATGGCCGTGGGCAGCGCCGAGACGCGCCTGCCCGTGCTTCGTCTTGGTTACGGCATGTACTTTGGCCGCACGGAGAATGCAACCATTGAGACCGCGCTGACCCAGACCGGCTCGCCCAACGGCGACCTGAACTTCTTCCTGCGGCCTACTGACAATTTGCATGCCGGTGGTGCACCGCCCTTCCCCTACGTGCTGGCTGGGGAACCGTCGAGCATGATCAAGCCGGGGGCGGTCGAGTTTGCGCCGAATTTCCGCAACTCCGAAATCCACCAGGCCGTAGCAGCCCTTGAGGAATCGCTGCCCAGCCACATCGAAGTCACTGCCAGCGCCATGGTGAGCCTGGGCCGCAAGCTGCCCATATCCATCGACACCAACTTCGATCCAAAAGTGAATCCGGGGACGATCACCTATGCAGTCATCGACGCCTCTGGATCAGGTCCGATCAAGGCTGCGCAAATTACAGTACCGTTTTATGCCTCATGGCCATCGGCTAACTCGTCCACAGGCTTTGCAGGGCGTCTCAATCCTGACTATCAGCAGATATCGCAGATCGAGAGCCGGGCTAACTCGACCTATGAGGCAGCGATGCTTAAGGTCACGCGCAACAGCCGTAGCGGGCTGAGCCTGCACGCCCACTACACCTATTCCCACGCCATGGACTGGAACCCCAACGAAAGCGCCGCGGTTGCGGGCAGCGACGTGCTTGACCCGGCCAACTTCAGTCAGGAATACGGGACGAGCAATCTGGACATGCGCCACTCGGCCGCGGCCATGGTCATCTATGAGGCCCCGTGGAAGCTTCACAATCTGGCCGGACGGCTCGCCAACGGCTGGATGATCTCCGGCACCGGGCAATTCCGCAGCGGCCTACCCTACACCATGCGCACAAGCGGCTCGCTGGCCGAGGAGTTCAACCCCTCCACAGGCGCGGCCATCGTCGCCCTCGCGCCGGGAATGAACGGCTCTGGCGGCGACAACCGCGTCTACGGCCTTGGCAGCGACGGCCATACCTACAACATAGGGCGCAACACCTATCGCTATCCTGCCACATGGAAGGCCGACATGCGCCTCGGAAAGCGATTTAATCTTGGACAGATGCGCCAGTTGGAATTGCTCGTCGAGAGCTTCAACCTCTTCAACCACCAGAATGTGACGGAGCTTGAAACTACCGGCTATTATCTCGAACCCGGCAACCTGTCGGGCGGTCTTCCTACCCTGAACTTCCTTACCGGGCTAAAGGCCAATACCACCGCCTTTGGCCAGCCGCTCAATGTGAATGCCACCAACTTCTACCGCGAGCGGCAGATTCAGCTGGGCGTGAGAATGCGGTTCTGAGAATCTTGATTCGAATACGCATACGATAGAGACATCGAATGATGCTGTCATTGATGCATGGAGGCTTTATGAGGACAACGCTGGCGCTCGACGACGACCTGGTGCGGATGGCCCAGGAGTTCACTGGGGTGGTTGAGAAAACAGCTCTGGTGCGGGAGGCCCTTAAATCGCTGATCGAGCGGGAGAGCTCCCGCAGGCTAGCTGCGCTCAGGGGCACTATGCCGGAATTGGAAGACATTCCACGTAAGCGTGTGAGTGAAGAGTGATTCTTGCAGACACCTCAATATGGGTGGAGCATTTCCGCTCCGGCAACGATGAGCTTGGCAAGCCACGCCTTACTCCTCCTCTTCACCCACCGCCCGGCTGGTCTCAACCCTCGATGCCCTCAGCAGCCGCGCAATCTGCTTGAGATGAAGCTGCACCGCATAGGCGCGCAAAATCTCGGTCTGCGAGAACTCAAGGCCCGTCGGCCGCACCGCCGTCATGCGGGCTTCGAGCTGGGCAATGTCTTCCTCAAGATTCATTGGCGGCTCCACATTGAAGCGCCACTCGTGAATGCGGCCAGCCACATGGTGGAATCCGGTGCGAATATCCCCGATCAATTGTCCGAGCGCAGGCTCCAGTTGCTGCGCATAGCCGAACTCGTTCGTGTCTTTGACTGAGAACTCCAGCGCCACCAAAGCGTCAAAGATCGAGCGGCCAAACTGTGAGAGTGTACTCAGTCCCTCGCGCCATCCTGGGCCGCCTGAGGGCTCGTTGCGCGCCGCCTCCAGCAGTTGGTTGTTGCCACGCAGCATCGCCAGCGCATCTTCGCGCAGCGCGGGCAGGTTTTCGGCGGGCGTGCCGCGAAATCCCTGCAAAATCGCATCGAAGAACGCGCCCAGAACCAGAAACTCCTGCGACAGCCCATCGCGCAGCCGCAGCCTTGCGCGATCGGGGAAGACGAAGGTAGTCACCACCAGCGCCACCACAATGCCCAGCATCACTTCGCCCACGCGCACCAGCGCCAGATCCCAGCGCGGACCCGCCACATGTACCAGCATGATAATCGTGATGGTGACCCCGGCCAGCCGCGAACTGCTGCGCAGCCCCAGCAAGCCGCACACGATCACCGCCGCAAGAACGGCCAGAACATAGTTCCACGGCAGCACGCCAAACAGAGAGAACGAAAAACCAAGCACGGTGCCAATCAGCGTGCCCAGTATGCGATCCCGCGAGGCGGAAACGGTTGCGCCCATATTCGATTGCAGCACGATAATGGCGCTGATCGCGCCCCAGTAGCCGTCGTGCAGGCCAAAGCGCGCTGCCACCCACCAGCACAGCCCCGCCGCCAGCGCCGTCTTCGTTGCGTGGATGAGCAGCCGCTGCCGTTCCCAGGAAAGAATCCCGAGATGCGGCTTTGGTCCCATCTGCGGCTTCACAGCGAGCTGCTCTGGCCCCGTCTTATTTGTCGTCAGGCGCATGAATCCAATCTACAGGGGAAGATTCGCTTGCATTCAGAATGACCGAAACCGGCTCGTCGCGGCGGTGACCCGTCTCACGCCCAAGCCTCTTCCATCAAGGTACCAGCTTGCGCCGCTGCTTTCTCGCAGCAGCAATTGCCTCACTCGTTTAGCATGATATCGAGGCGCCCGCATTGGCCGGGCCGTTCATCCCCATGCTACGAGTCGGTTACCCAGAAGTCTTCGCCGCGGAGTTGTTCAGTGGCTTTCCACAGGGAGTCGAGCTGATTCCCCTGCCCGATTCCCTTGAACAGGAAACAGCCATCGATGTCTGGATTCCAGACCCTTACTCGACACGCGCCGTCAAAATCTGGCCGCATCTACGCGGGGTGCGCCTTGTGCTTTCGACCATGGCCGGTACGGAGTGGATTCCCGCCCTCGTTGGGCCGCACGTCACCATCTGCAATGCTCGCGGCGCGCACAACATCTCTACGGCGGAGTGGACCGTGGCCTCGATTCTGGCCATGCTCAAATACTTCCCGTTCTATCTCGAAGTTCAGCGCGATGGCCTATGGAAGCGCCGCTTCGAGGCAGGTGCGCTCTACGCCGGCCTTACTGGGGACACGCGCCCGCTCTATCCTCCCGTGATGCTGGAGGAGCTGACGGGCAAGAGGGTACTGCTGGTGGGCTATGGCTCTATCAGCAAAGAGATTGAGCGCATGCTTGCGCCGTTCAATGTCAACCTATTGCGCATCGCTCGCAGTGCCCGCATCGCACCGCTCGTTCATGCCATCGGCGATTTGGATGGCCTATTGCCGCAGGCTGAAGTTGTGATTCTCATTCTGCCCTCAACGGAAGAAACATACCGCCTGATCGGCGCACGCCAGTTAGCTCTCATGCCGCAAGGCGCTCTGCTGGTCAACGCCGCGCGTGGGCCGATTGTGGACACAGACGCATTAGTCGAAGCGCTCAACGCGGGCCGCATTCGCGCCGCCATCGACGTGACCGACCCCGAGCCGCTGCCTGAAGGCCATCCCCTCTGGAGCTGCCCCAATCTGCTAATCACGCCCCACATCGGCGGATCAAGCCCGCAGTTCGCTCCCAGATCGCTTCGCGTCGCTGCCGATGAACTGCGGCGTTACATTCATGATGAGCCGCTGCAAAACGTAGTTCAAGCCGCAGTCTGACTGGTGGCTTCTGCCGCCAACTCCGATGATTTTGCCGCGCGCCGCCAATCGCGCACGCCCAATACGGCCAGTGCCACCAGCAGCAAGTAAAGCAAAGCCGTGGGCCTGAGATCTTTGTAGAGATACTCGCCAACGTAAACCACATCGACAACGATCCAAAGCCACCAGTTGGCAATGTGTTTGCGCGCGCCCCACCAGCTGGCCACCAGGCTATAGCTGGTCAGCATCGCATCCAGAAAGGGGAGAGCCGTGCCGGGAATCTGCTTCATGAAAAATCCTAGCGCAAACCCGCCAACCGCGCCCGCAGCCAACCCGGTAAGCAGGCTGGCCAGCGACAGGCGAACCACGCGCACCTCGCCTTCTTCACGCACGCCACGCCACCAATACCACCAACCATACAGCGTGAACGCCAGAAAGAAAACCTGGAGCAGCGCATCGGAATAGAGATGAACGCGGTAAAAAACGATCAGGTAGATCACATCGGAGATCAGCACCACCGGCCAGCAGATGAGCATGCGGCGCGTGGTCAGCCATATGCCCAGCAGCGTCGTCAGAACGCCCGCATCCTCCATCCAGTTCGCAGCCAGATAATGTGCAACCGTCGCCCAGCTCATCGTTCTCCAACTCTCTTCCGCGTCTCGGCCCATCGGCGCAACGCAGCCAGCAACTCTCCGCCGCCCGCGCTGTGGAACCAGCGCGCATGACCCACCAGCCACGCGTCGTAGGCCATTGGAGCTTTTTCTTCTCGGTGTAAAACGCTCAGGAAGTAGTCGGCCTCAGACAACGCAAACTCCGCGTGGCAGAGGGCCGTCATCGGCGCCAGCGCCGCAGCCTCTTCACCGCTGAGCGGGCGCACCGATTCATAACCGGCCAGCAGCGCGAAGAGATGATCAAGATGCACGCGCACATCGCCCGGGTGCGCCGGGTCGTTCATCAGCGTAATCCACTCCACGATGTTGCGCTCGATCGCCTGCGCCAGATCGTGTACGGCGTTGGTCTGGTCGGCCAGTCCGAAGTCGAAGATCGCAGTAGCCTGCGCCGTGGGTCCGGCATCACTCCACAATAAATTCGAAGCATGCAGATCGTTGTGTGTCCATAGCGGAGGCAGCGCGGGCAACAGCGGCTGAAGCTCCGCATGAAACGGCGCAAGCAGCCGCAGTGCTTCGTCGCAGCAGTCGCGTACGGCGAGATGATTCATGAGAACAGGCCGCGCAGTTAAGTAACGGTTCATTGCCGTGCGCGGATTCTGTGTAGCAAATATCGTAAAGCTGGCCACCAGCGGGCGAGCCTTGCGTCGCGGCGCACCAAATCCCTCCGACGCACGATGCAGCCGCGCCAGTGCCTGCCCTGCGGAGCGCGCATGAGCCGCCGTGAGAAACGGTGTCCACGAGAGCGCGTCGCCATAACGGTCCACGCCCACGGGCGCTTCATGTACTTCATAGGTCCATTCACCGCGTTCAATTGCAGTCTCGCCGGAGACGGTTGCGAACACGCGCGGCGCCGGTGCTCCATGGGCTTGCAGGTACGCCATGAAGCGATGTTCCTCCAGCAATCCCTCTGCATCGCGCACGGTGCAATGATGCCGCTTGATGAAGATCCGCCCGCCGCGTGTCGCCACCACACTGGCCGCCGACAGCGGTCTTGGGCTCACGGACAAAATCTCGATCGGCTCGCCGAGACCAGAAAACTCGCTCAACAGCGAGCGCACCTCGGCAAGCTCCAGCGCCGGCCAGTCGGGTTCGACCAGCGTGCCGTCCATGCCATGCGCTGTCGCTGTTGCGCTCATCGTAAAATCATCCTTCACCAGAACCAGCGGGCTAAGATAACTCTGCACAACCCGCCTTGTAACAGGGCACGGCTTCAGCCGTGCCGCAAACGTCGGCTAAAGTGACTGGGCTTTAGCCCCTGAGGGAATGTCGGTCCTTGCAAGGACTTGTTCAGAGGCCCTCTAGAAAGTGTAGTGTGCAGACAGCCGCACCGTCGTGGGCGCACCAAGATGAATGAATGTGTCGCCGTAGCTGGCCCCCGTATCTTTCCAGTAGCGCTTGTCGGTGATGTTATCCGCATAGAGTCGCAGAGTGACGCGCCCGCTCTCACCTCCTGGTGTATAGCGCGCGCCAAGGTTGAAAATGTTATAGCTGGGCACGTTCACCGCATCGTCGCGCGTAGCTTCTTTGCGCCCGGTGTATCCCCAGCCGGGCATCAGGTGCAGCCCGTGCGCGTGGGGAAGAGCGAGATCGGCAAACAAAGCCGTGCGCAAGTGCGGCACGTTGAGCACCTGCTTGTTGTCATAAGCCGGTGTCCCCGTTTGATCGGATTGCGCGCGGATAGCCGCCGCCGAAGCGGTTAGCCGCAGCCAGTTAGTCGCTTTTCCCTCCGCATTCACTTCAATTCCATCGTGTGTCTCGCGGCCTTCCGACTCAAAGCATTGGTCGCCTGAATTGCCGTTCGAGCAAAAGCCGTCGGACCCCGAGATTGTTTTTGGATAGAAGAACGGTGAGCGCGTATGAAACAACGCAGTGGTCAACAGAATGCGCTGCCCCGGTTCGTACTTTGCGCCAATCTCCGCCTGCCGCGTGAAGAACGGTTTGAGAAACTGGCTACCGTTGTCGGTCCAGAATGGCGCTTGGGGCCCGAGCGAAAGCATCACTCCGTAGTTGCCATAGAGTGTAAGTTTATCCACGGGATTGTAGGTGGCCGCGTACTGAGGTAGCCAGATGGGCTTATCTGAGAGAATCGGCAAAGTGGGGGCCGAATAGGTCGGCTGGTTCGATGCATCGAAGCTTGTCGGGCAAGGATCGTTCGCCGGTCCGGGCATATTGTTAGCAGTGGGCGAGCATGGGTTTGTGGCGGCCAATGAGTAGTTATGATCGCGCAGCCAATCTTCCCGTCCGCCAATGAACAGTTGAATGCGGCCGGGAAGATGAATCCGGTCCTGAAATACAGCCGACGCTTGATGATCGTCCAGGTCGAGCCTGCGCGGACCAGCCGATTCATGCGGATCTTCGGCTACCGAAAGATCGACCGGCGCAATCGGCTGATAGATATTGTCCGAGCCCACGTATGTATACACCGCACCATCCTGCACAACGCCGTCGGGAGAGGATGGGTTTGCGAACGTGAAGTAGCCCGGCTGCTGTACGCTGCGCAAAAACAGTTCGCCGCCTCCGGCCAAGTCGTGCGTGACGGCGCCTGTTTTCACGTGCCCAGTTGCGAGCGCCTCGGCCTGTGCGTCGATACGCAACTCGCCTGGGTCGCGGTAATCGTAGATGTCATACGTTCCGTCGGGAGCGAAAAACCAGGGATAGGGGACCGAGCCGGTATTGCATTCCGCCTCGTTGTAGCACCCGTACGCATACACCACGTTGTCGTCGATCAGCGAATGGCTGAAGCCGCCTTTGACAAACGCATGCCAATCAGAAGAGAGATCGTAGTCCAGCCGCGAACCGGCGTTGATTGTGTCAAAGGTATTCGGCTTGGCCCACGATTGCTCACCCAGCATCGTGGAAGGATACACTTGCTCGTCATCCAGAGCTGTCTTGTGCAGGTTTGGCACGCCCGTCCCGCCCAAAAGCTGATAACCGCAGACCGAGCGCTCCACCTTGTGCTGATATTCGAAATCGCCCTTCAAAATCGCTTTCGGGCTGATCTTCCAATCGGCTGCCCCCGCGCCCACTGCGCGCCATCCATTCGCGTCGTCCACATAGCTCTGGATTTTCTCTCCGGCAAGATTCGCGCGCACGCCCAACTGTTTTTGTTTGCCGAAAAGATACCCCAGATCGACTGCGCCAAAAGAGCTACCGCGATGATCGGTACCCAGATCCACAGCCTTCACGGCAATCGGCCGCTTGGTGACGTAGTTAATAAGTCCTCCGCCTGAAGCCACCCCGCTTTCCAGGCCGGCAATGCCTTTGAGAAACTCAACGCGCTCCTTGTTTTCCAGCGGCACATCCTGCTCCCCGGCGATAGTCATCCCGTTGATCTGGAGCCCCGTGGCCAGGTCGATCGGGAAGCCGCGAATCTCGTAGTCGCCGTAGTAACCCACCGGCGCATAATCCTCGCCGATCGATGCGTCGTTTTTGACCACGTCTGAGAGCAGGCGCGCGTCCTGGTCGGTGAGCAAATCACGCGTGACTACCGTGGCTGACAGCGGCGTCTCCGCAAGCGCTGCGCCATCCAGGGTACCCACCGTAAGTGCCTCGGGAAGATAATCGTCTTTCGCTTCCCCGTTGACCACAACCGTCGTGGTAACGCGCTGAATCTGCTGCACGGGCTTCAGCGCTGTGGGTGCCTGCCCTTGTCCAGATTGTCCGTTTTGTCCACCTTGGTCAGATGGCGGCGGTGCGCTCTGCGCAAATCCGCTTACGCAAGCGGCCAGTCCGCAGACCAGCATCAACACTGCGCCGACGCGAAGGACGAGTACCCACCGCTCACACAATTTAGCTTCGAGACGGACGGAAGATTGAGCGGTTCTGCGGGCGGTGTCGGCGGATGCAACTTCAGGCATGGTTTCCCCTTGTTTCCAAATTGAATGAAACAAGAGAACTCACGCTGAGATTCGAGGAAGAAGGCCGTTCGGCTTCGAAAACTTCCCACGCCGGTATTATCCGGATCGGGTTCGAGGGTATCTCTCAGCCCCACTCTTGTGGAGCACCCCTGTTTCAATATTCAAATTGAAACACTCCCGGCCCGGAATTGCAAATGCGCAGCCGGGCTGGAAGGTTCGAGCATTGCCTGTGTCAGGTCAAACGTGTCCGACTTTGAAGCTTCCCACCAGGCCTGTAAGTTCGTTGGCCAGCAATGCCAGTTGCTGACAGGCCTCCACCGATTGATGCGAACTGGCGGCCGTTCGCTCGATGATGGATGCAATATCTTTGACATTGGCTGAGACCGATTGCGTCGAGTAGGATTGCTCCGTCGCAGCCGCGGCAATCTGCGTCACCATCTTCTGCACCGACTCAGAGCCATGAATGATGCTGGTCAGCGCGTCGCCTGCCGAGCGTGCTGAGTCCACGCCGCTCTGCACATGGCTCATGCTCGAACGCATGGCCTCGACAGCCTCTTTGGTGCCTTCCTGGATCGCATGGACCGTTGCGTCGATCTCCTTGGTGGCGGAACTGGTCCGCTCCGCCAGCCTGCGAACCTCACCGGCCACCACGGCGAATCCGCGGCCATGCTCCCCGGCCCGCGCCGCTTCGATTGAGGCATTCAGGGCCAGCAGGTTGGTCTGGCCGGCGATTTCGTTGATCACATTGATGATCTTGCCGATCGCGTCGCTCGATCGCCCCAATTCCTCAATCCGCGAGGATGTCTGCTGATTCGATGTCAGCAAATCGGTGATGGTCTGCACCGTGGTCTTCACGGTCTGGCCGCCCGAGTGTGCGGTCTCTTCCGCCTTGCGGGCATCTTCGGCCGCGTTTTGCGTTGTCTGGCTGATCTCTCCCACCGCCGACGACATCTCATTCATGGCTACGGTGATGCGCTCGGCCTGCTGCTGCTGCTGTGCGGCTTGTTCGGCGGTTTCGCGCGCGGTTGCCGCCAGTTCTGTGGCGGCCTGGCCCAGCGTGGCGGCATGCTCGGCCACGCGCCGCACAATATCCTCAATGTGGCCAATGAATACATTGAACCAGATGCCGACCTCGTCGATCTCGTTGCGCCCATTTACCTCGATGCGGCGCGTCAAATCGCCTTCTCCCTCGGCGATGTCCTGCAACCGTACCGCCAGCGTGCGCAGAGGCAAGACTACCTGAGACTGAATCACCCACAAGGCCACTCCGCACACCAGCACTACGAAACAGAGCATCACAAGCCCGGCAATCCGGCTGCGCATCGAGTATGCATCTACGGTGTCCAGTTGCGCCTGGAAGCTGACCGAGATGGCCTTGTCAAGATCGCCCATTGCGTCCGACAGCGCCTTGTTGTCCTTGCCCAGCACGCCCACCTGCGCCATGAGATCCTCGCTGGGTCCGTCCTTGGCGGCCAGGATCGCCGCATACGTCTCGTGATCGCGAGAGCGAATTGCCGTGAACTGGTCGAGCAGTCCATCAATCTGCTTCTCCAATTCCGGTGAAGACGCCAACGACGTTTTCACCGCTCCCAGCGCGTCGGCTGTCGCCGCGGCATCCGCCTCCGCGCCGTCCAGCGATTTGGTATCCTGTAGCACTACTGCATCCCCATAGTGCTTTTTCATCCGTTCAAAAGCAGCCTCAGCCTCCTGCATTTTCAGCGCAGCTGGAAACAGCGAGGTGGAGATTTGCGACATCCGGCTGTGCGTGGCGGTGGAAGAAAGTTGCACCATCGCCAGCACCAGCAGATAGCCAGCGGCCAGAACGGCCAGGATGCCCAGAATTCTCGTCTTGATCTTCATCTGTCCAAACATTGGGTCCCCTTGTGCTAAGACTTTCTACGCCGGGTTTCCCAGGTCTCGCATGAGGCCTGGGAATCCATCAAATTGCTACTTCACCAAGAGTACTTTCACGCCCTCGTGCGGTGTTGCCTTGCCGATGTAACCAATGGCGCCGGGGTTATGAGCGACGAACTCCACAACTGCTGCATCCGTGTCCAGACTCTTGGGCATGGAGGCTTGCCCGGAAAACACCAGGCTGCGCCAGCCAGCGCGGTAGGAGGTGTCGTTCTTGCCGATGTAGACCTGCAAGAATTCCTCATGCACGGTGCCCGCCTTGAGCAGAATGGGCACCGCGTTGCCTCCACCTGGCAGAGCCGTCGACGCTCCAGTAAAGACATCGCGCAGATCGCTCTTGCTGATCTCGTTGGCCTTCACGCTGGGATTTGCGATCACAATGACCTGAGCGTGTGCGTGGACAGCAAAGATCGACGCGGCGGCCAGGAGCAGAATTACATACCGTAGCTTTTTCATCTCTGTGTTCTCCTTTCGTCCGCGTTAGAAGCTGAATCCCGCCCGGACTACAAGTGCGTTAGTGTTCGGTTTTAATCCCTGGGGGTTCACCTGGGTATAGAAGCCGTCTGGATACTGTGGGTTATTGCCTGCGGCGTTGCCATCCATGAAGTGGCCCTCTGCTTTCACATACCAGTGCGTGTACAGGTCGAAACGCGCTGTGATGACTTTGTCGTAAATGTGCCGGGACGGGTCGCTCTCGCTGGGGGCTTCGAACTGGCCCGGCGCCGTGACGATCCAATCCTCACCGAAGTGGGAGTAGTAGCCGCCAAACTCAAACCACTTGTTCACCCTATAGGCGGCCGACTGATACCAACCGTGCGTTCCAGTCAGTGCCAGGAACTGGCCGTCGAAGATCGAGAAATCGCGCCAGAAGTACTTGTATTCGCTATCGATGCGCAGGTTTCCATGGCTATACGTGCCGTAGATCGTCTTGGTGAACTGGCTTTGGGACTGCTCCCAATAGGGAACCATGACATTGGGCCCGCCCAGAGCCACCGACGGATTCAGTTGCCCAGTATTCCGCACGTGATTGACTTCATAGGAGACACCGGCCAGCAGACCCTTGACTGGCGTTTGCCAGCGCGTGTCACCCCCGTACGTCAGTCCCGCGCTGTGGTTGATATAGATTCCGTGGATCTGCAGCAGGTATGGGTAACCGCCATAGATACTCTGCAACTGATCGCCCACGTATCCCGTATAAGACAACTTGCCGAACTTTTGTGCCTTGATTGTTCCGTAGACATCTCCACCGATGTGGGAGAGAGTAGCGTCCCGCATATCAAGTGGATAGACGGACTGGGGCATAAGAGCGAATGTGTGCGCGGAGTCCACGTCCTGTGTGTCGTTATATAGACCCAGTACAGTCTTTACCTTGCCGCCACGAAAGCCAAGCCAGGGCCTGAATCTATAATCGGCATTTGCCCAGTCCAGTTGTGGATGCCACCGCCCCAACTGCCCGACATTTCGGTCGTAGATCTGTGCGCCAACGCGGAAACGTGTGGTGATCTGTGTTGAAGCATTGGCCCCAAAGTCGGTGAATTCGCCACTCCCCACATTCGAAGTGTTCATGGTCAGCCAGTTGTTGTCGTCGGTGTGAATGAAGCCCTGTGTTCCAAAGCCATGCACCTGCACTGTCTTCGATCCGATCTTGAACTCCTGCGCGTACAGGCCTGTCGAAACCACAAGGGCCGCAAAAATCCCAACGGATATGCTTTTACGAAACCTGCTCTTCATCGTGCATCTCCTTCAATGAATTGCCGAGTGTAACTCGCTCGATCCATGCAGAAGTCAAATGGCCTTTGCGAGCCGCGCCTGTACATCGCTGATCCGGCGATGCGCCGCATCCGGTTGCCCAGGACTTCTTCGGTGTCGGTCGTCTCCTTTTCTATCGGCGGTAACACTCTATCCATTAGCGGTTAGCGCAAAGCACGCTCGTCAAACATGCAGCGATAACGGCAGGATCGTGTCTGACAATGACAGTGCCTTTTTTGGGAAAAGCCAGAGAAGCTTATTCAGGAGTTATAGGTACTGGATTGAGTTGATGATAAAAACTGCACGCAATAACCATTCGCAGTGCATCGTTCTTAGAGGAACTTCATTACATATCCATGCCACATCTGTCCCTGCGTTGGTTCATACGGAGGTCAACGAATTGCGTAATGAATATCGCGATACTGAATGACCAAAAGACCCATCAGACAACAATGCCCGGACTTGTGTCCGGGCATTGTTGTCTGATGAGATCCAAGAGCCTCTTTACTTCCCCGTACCCTCCGTGATCGTCACAATCCGGTCCACGCCGGGTACGGTAAATTTCTCCACCTTGCCGCTGGGCCAATGGACTTCGATCGCGTCCACCGTTGTTGCCTGTCCCAGTCCAAAGTGCGGCCTCGGGTCGTTGGTTGACATGTAGCTGCCGCCGCTCAGCACGTCGCCGCGCTGCTTCATCCCATTGGCTGTTACATACACCGTGGCTCCCACCGCGTCGCGCGGGCTTTTCGGTCCGCCCACCAGCTTCAGTTCCAGCCAGTGGTTTTTGTCCGGCGAAACGTTCCTGAGCAGAACCGGGTGGCCGTCCATCACGTTGATCACCGCATCCAGCTTTCCGTCGTTGAACAGGTCGCCCACAGCCATGCCTCGTCCCGGGATCACCACCGCCAGCCCCGAACCCTCCACCGCTGGCACTACCTCAAACTTCTTGCCTTCAGTGCTGTGGAAGAGTACGGGCCGCTGCGCCCAGCTCGTGCCCCAGTTGTATTTGTCCGCTTCCGGATAGACATGCCCGTCGGACATCAACAGATCTTTCCAGCCATCGTTGTCGTAATCCAGAAAAGCATCGCCCCAACTGAGGAAGGGAACTGAAACCTCCGCAATGCCCAGTTGATAGCTGATGTCGGTCAGGTTGCCATCGCCTTCGTTGCGATAGAACGGCTTGTAGTCGTCTGAGAACGTGGTATCGAAGATCGCCAGTTGCCCGTTGTTCTGGTAGTCTCCAACCGCAATGCCCATGGACGCGGTCTCGCGTCCAGCCTCGTTCAGCGCGAAGCCCGATGCATAGCTCACATCCTCAAAGGTTCCGTCGCCCTTGTTCAAATACATATAGTTGGGGGTCGAGTCGTCGCCCACCAGTAGATCGATCTTGCCATCGTTGTTGATATCGACAAACAGGGCGCCCAGCCCGTAGTAACCGGGCTTGTCGTCCACGCCGGCCTTCTCGCTCACGTCGGTAAAGGTGCCGTCGCCGTTGTTGTGGAAGAGATGGTCTGGCTCGCCCTTCAAGCCCCTCGGCCCGCAGGCAACCGATTCGCCGCGGAAGGTGCAGAATGCGTTGTTACTCGCGTCCGCCTTGCTGTTGGGCAGGTTGTTCCAGTCCCAATGCAGGTAGCCGGCCACAAACAGATCAAGCCGCCCGTCGCCGTCGTAGTCGCCCCAGGTGGCCCCGCTCGACCAGTTGCCCAGCGTAACGCCGGCCTTCTCCGCCACGTCGGTAAACGTGCCGTCGTGGTTGTTGTGGTAGAGGCGGTTCTTGCCAACATTGGATACAAAAATATCCGGCCAGCCGTCGTTGTCATAGTCGGCAATAGCCACGCCCGTGCCCCAGCGGTCGTTGGTCACGCCTGCCTTGGCCGCCACATCGGTAAAAGTGCCGTCGTGGTTGTTGTGGAAGAGCGCGGCGTGCGGCGGTGTCTCTTTGCCAGTCAGCGCGTCCACGGTCGAGCCGTTCACCACATAGATGTCCAGCCAGCCGTCGTTGTCATAGTCGATCAGCCCCACCCCCGAGCCTTTGGTCTCGACGATGTAATTCTTCTGCGGCGTACCCATCTTGTGGGTCCAGTGGGTCAGCCCAGCCTTTTCCGAGTCGTCGATAAAGACGACTGGCCCGCTCTTCACAAATCCGCCCGCCGTGATGGGCCGGTGCTGCGCGTCAAGCTGCACTGGATGTGCGGAATCAGCCGTGGAACTGCCCATCGGAACGGGTGCCTCAGAGGCTGCGGGTGCCCCCGGTCTCGTGTTTGAGACCGGGGAAGACGATTCGCCGGAAGGTTTCTCGGTTTGCTGCCCTTGGGGAAGAGCGCTGGGAACTGTGGCCTGGGCAGAAAGGAGTGCGGGAATTCCTGCCGCCAGCAGCCCCAAAACAGTGGTCGTGCGCAGTGCTACAAACATGGCAGTCAGTATACGGGCTGCCATGGCCCTCAAGATACGCCGAAAGGTGGAGGGCCGCCGATATGCAATGTTGCACGTGCCCAGTGTCCAGTCTCCAATGTTCATTTCATAAACGCTGTCATCCTGAGCGACCGTAGCGCAGCGGAGGGAGTCGAAGGACCTGCGGTTGCTTTTCGGATATCGTGGTATCCCAGGTCTCACGATCAAGACCTGGGGAACCCGGTAATTTGCTGAAATGTCTCATTGTCCTTCGGGATTCGTACACGAGTCCAGACCGGCTTTTCCCCACTGTACACGACATGAAGCGAAACTTCATTGGCGTCGATTGTCGGCTGCAATGAACTCCGTAACGAATCGGTCAACCACTTCTCTGCACCAGGCAATACAAACAGAATCGCCAATCCGGAGAACTCCTTATTTTGCAGCCTTGCAGCCTCCAAATAATGGATTAGCTTCTTCACGTCCGGCCAAATACTTCCTCCCGTACCATCGGGGTTCCATAACTTAATCTCAATCCCGAACCTACAGTGTTGATGGTAGATCCGGCGCAATGGGTCCTGTTGAGAATCGAGGAGCGCCAAATCAAATCTGTCACCTGTATGTTCGTCAATATTGTAGGGATATTCAGACTTAACTGGATGAATGGTCAGCTTATCGCCGAAGAATCTGGGCACATCGCTGGAACTTGAAACAAAGGAAAGGTCTCTGAAGTTGCCCTTCAAAGACCCGAATAGTGCGCACTGCAAATCTGATTCAAAGAGGTAATCAGCAGGATGCTCAAGAAAATCGCACACTACATCGCCAACGGATGCTTCAACTCGATCAAGAAATGATTTGTCGTTCATCGCAATCCCTGGTCTCGGCGGATGATTTGCACAAGTCCGACTTTGGTAGATTACTATATCCCTATCGCCAATCCGAAAACTGATTAGCGCCGGCCAAGTCTCACAATCGAGACCTGGGGCACCGGGCCATAGGAATAAAAAACCTGTGACATGGTCCTAAGGAGGAAGTAATGAGTTACTTGGCGTACATTCTGGCCAGCCTGATTGCCTTAATATACGCGATTATTGCATGGAAATTGTATCCGCACTTCATCTCGATAAAAGACCAATTTGTAAAATCTAAATTTCAGCTTTATTGGGGGCGCTTTGCCGCCAGTTGGCTACTTTTTGCCATTGTGGTGATTACGATTCCACGGAACTGGAGCAAATTTGATGCGGGAGTACACTCATTTGTGGGCGGAAATAGGCATAGCAACATAGAGCTTGGTCCTAGCCCGACCGAAGAAGCATCGCCTGCTTCTGTAGCCGTATCAAAGCCAGTCGAACAGATTGCGGACGCTCCAGCATCCCGACCGCTTGAAGATAGTTCCAGTTCGGAGACATCCCACCCCCCCACGCAACAAGTCGGTTCGTCCGAAGGCGTTCCTCAGCAACCCGATGAAACATCCTCAAAGTCTTCTGCGCCGGGTATGCTAACTTCGGCTTCGAGCGGGACTTTTGCGCCGAGCTTCGACTGTACAAAAGCATCGACCGGGCCTGAGCGGCTCATCTGTTCAAACCAGCAATTAGCATCCCTTGATGTGCAGCTAATGCAAGCATATAGGAGAGCAAGGAGAAGCGCGTCGAACAAGGATTCACTGAGAGCAGCGCAGATCGACTGGATAAAGAACCAGCGCGATGCATGCTCAACAGCAGAGTGCATGATTAGCGCTTACAAAACACGAATTCAGTCTATCGAGGCCATTACCCCGTAATAGGACAGGCAGGTGGCCCGCTCATCAGCCCCGAAGAATCATCCTGGCCCTTGAAAAGCTGTGCCACGTTCATCGCGTTCCCTATCGCGATGAGCGGGACTTCAGGTCAGATCGTGGACGGGTGGGAATGCAGGAGCCTAGCCCTTCGCAAACATCTGCTTGATTCCCCGCAGCGCCTGCCGCGTCCGCTCCTCGTTCTCAATCAGCGAGAACCGCACGTGTCCATCCCCGTAATCCCCAAACCCGATTCCCGGCGAGACGGCTGTTTTGGCCTCGCTCAACAAAATCTTTGAGAACTCCAGCGACCCCAGCCTGCGGTACCGCTCGGGAATCTGCGCCCACACAAACATGGTTGCCTTGGGCAGTGCCACCGGCCAGCCCAGCTTGTTCAGCCCCTCTACCAGCACGTCGCGCCGCTTGCGATAGTTCTCGCAGATCTCGTGAACGCACTCCTGCGGACCCTCCAGCGCATGAATCGAAGCCACCTGGATCGGCGTGAAGGTTCCGTAGTCGAAATAGCTCTTCAGCCGCGCCAGCGCCGACACCAGCACCGGATTGCCCACCATGAAGCCCACCCGCCAGCCCGGCATGTTGTAGCTCTTTGACAGCGTAAAGAACTCCACCGCGACGTCTTTAGCGCCCGGAACTTCGAGCACGCTGGGCGGCTTGTAGCCGTCGAAGGCGATATCGGCGTAGGCCAGATCCTGGATCAGATGGAACCCGTACTGCTTCGCCAGCTCCACCAGCCGCGCCAGAAACGGCAGCTCCAC
>Ga0302140_10001992_pt1 | contig 26646 bp, 19 predicted proteins | sample I_Bog_E1_1_FD_202095 | JGI IMG/M metagenome (GOLD analysis project Ga0302140, IMG submission 202095) | Peat permafrost microbial communities from Stordalen Mire near Abisko, Sweden - I_Bog_E1_1 | ecosystem: Environmental > Terrestrial > Soil > Wetlands > Peat | place: Sweden: Abisko, Stordalen... | reverse complement strand
GCGGTGTGCTGCTGAATCTGAATACTGAGGCTCTGCGCGCTCATGCGGGCCGAGGCGCGGGGCGCGTCGGGCACGTTGATGGCATGCACGCCCAGCGAAGCCAGCAGGCGCGCGCCCTCGATCTCCTTGCTGCAATCAATCCCGCGCGGCGGATGAATCTCCACCAGCGTCACAAAGCTGCCCTCGGCCAGCAGCGCTCCCACGCGGGAGCGGGCACCGAGCGGCGCGGGCGGCGTTTCGGCAGCCTGCTCGGGAGTCTCGCCAATAACCACGATGCGCGCATGTGCGTCCAAATCGCGCATGGCGGCGCGCATGGCGCGGATGTGGTTGGGCGTGGTACCGCAGCAGCCACCGACGATCTGCACCCCGGCCTGGATCGCCTTGCGGGCAAAGCTGGCCATGTACTCCGGCGAGCAGAGATAGATGTTGCGCCCATCGACGGCGCGCGGCAATCCAGCGTTGGGCATGGCCACGAGAGGCAGCGTGGTGGCCGGACGCATCAATTCGATGGCCGTCAGAACCGTGGTCGGGCCGGTCGAGCAGTTGACGCCGATAGCGCTGGCACCCCACTCCGTCAGCAGCGCGGCGGCGTGCGCCGGAGCAGCGCCATCCAGGCAGTTGCCGTCGTCGTCCACCGTCACCATCACCAGCACCGGCAGTTCGGGCGCAACCTCGCGGGCCGCAGCCAGAGCCTCGCGCGCTTCATTCAGCGCGGGCATGGTTTCAATGCTGATCAGGTCCACGCCGGTTTCCGCCAAGGCGCGAATTTGCTCGGCGAAAGCGGCGCGGGCCTCATCCAGGCCGGTTTTGCCCAGCGGCTCCAGACGTACGCCCAGCGGTCCCACGGCACCGGCCACCCACGCTTCGCCCGCCTGCTTCTCTTTCAGGCGCTGCACGGCCTGGCGGGCGATCCGCACCCCGGCCGTATTGATTTCATTTACCTTCCCGGCCAATCCATGCCGCGCCAGCCGGAAGCGATTGCCGCCAAAGGTGTTGCTCTCGACAATCTCCGCGCCGGCCTGCAAATATTCTTCATGAACCGCCAGGATCAGGCTCGGATCAGAGAGGTTCAGCTCCTCGTAGCAGCGGTCGATCAAAATACCGCGGGCATAGAGAACGGTGCCCATGGCACCATCGGCGAGCAGGGGGCGACTGGCGAAGATGTCGGCAAACGAAGGCATTCTGTAGTCATGCTAAGCCAAGCGGGTCAAACGCGCCAACAATTTCGGCGAGAGCAGGCCCTTGGGCAGTTTTGTTATACTTCGGTAGTCATGCGCTCCGGCTGCACCGGCTTTGGGAGGGCAGTTTTCTTGCCTTTCGCCCGTCGTTCCGGCAATCGCCGGCCAGATGTTCACGCTACGGCTCCGGCCGTGGGATTCATGCGCGGCAGCTTCCGCGCCTTCCGTCGAGGTAAGGGATTTTGAACAAGAGAAGTCTTTGGATGAGCGCCGCCGCGGCCTTGGTGGTTGCGACCGCGCTGGCAGGTTGTGGCTCCACTACCTATTTCGCCGGTCGTGCGCTGCCGCCCAGTGGGTTGCGGAATCGCGTTCTGATCACCGTTCAGAATGCCAATTCGTCCGGTGCGGGCGCGGCAGGGTTTGTCGATGCATATTATGACATTCGCTATGTCTTTAACAGCACGAATACAGCTCCGGCATTTTCCATCGCCGCCTTTGGCGGAAAGACGCCGACGACCATCCAGAATATGCCCGAGGAGCAGGTGGGCGCAGTGTATGGTTCCGAGGATGGCAGCTTGACCCTGGTCAACTACGCCACGGAGAGCGCCAGCGGCGGCGCGGTGAACAACCTCAACGGCCTCTCCTCCAGCATCTTTATCTCGCGCAACCTGACTTATGTTGTCGCCGCCAACCAAGCTTCTCGCGTCTTGACGGTGATTAACCGGGTCACTGGTAGCAGTATCCCTCTCAGCCTGCCCGGCGTTTACCGCGTCAGCATGAATCCCGGCGGCTCTGTCGCCCTGGCATTTGTGCAGAATTCTAATTTTATGTACTATCCGATGCAATTGAGCGCCGCACAGTCCATTACCTACTCCGGCGGCTCCAGCTCATGGCCCACAGCCGCAGTGGACTGCGAACCGTTCAATGCCCCCAAATGGTGCCTCTTTCAAGCGCTGGATCCTAAGACAGGCAATCCTTTGACCTTTGATCGCCCCGTCAAGGCCGTCTTCTCCGCCGATGGCGGAACCGCGTACATCCTCAGTTGCGGCCCGGAGTGCGGTGGAACAACGGCTTCGATCACTTCAGTGCCGGTGGCCCCGATGATCTTTCTCCTCGGCCAGCAATCGGGAACGCTGCCCACGCAAAGTGCGATCAGCAGCAGCACGCTCCCCATTCCTGGCGGTGCCAGCAATGCTCTGATCGACAACGAAACGATGTATGTGGTGGGCCAGGAGCAGATGCCGGACGGATACTGGGGCGGCCATCTGACAACGGTCAATCTATCGACCAACACGATCTCCACTCCCGCGGTCTCCATCAGCGATGGCGCGCCGGGAGCCGTCAGCAAGATACAGGAAGCCGACGACAATACACTGTGGATTGGCCTAACCAAATGCACCAACGGTGAGCGGTACAACAATCCTACCCTCTACCCTTCTGGCTACGGTTGCCTCACCATGGTCAACACTTCCACCGGCAAAGTGACCACGCTGCCCTATATCGGCGACGCCACAGGCATCGCAGGCATCACCGGCTTGCACAAGGTTTACACGGTCGAGGGCGGCCAAGTTTACATCTACTCCACCGTGGACGGATCGGCGAAGGACAACCAATACGTCACCGTGACCGGCACAGCTTATGATGTGGCCTACATGGACGGCCTCACCGACGGCAACAACACCACCTATTAGTGGATAGTTGTCAGTGAACAGTTAGACAACCGGCCTGACAAAAATGCACCGTGCCCCATCCATTTCGCGCACTTTTCGAAATGGATGGGAAACTACGACCCCCAGCAGTCGTCCTGACTTGAAAGTCTGGGTGCCCCAGGTCTCGATTTTTGAGACATGGGAACCATGCCCCCCAGCCCTCCGTTGATCCGGAGTCTTCGCCCATGAACGCCGATCCCCTCGCCGATCTTCCCGCATTCGATGTTTTAGCCATCGCCGCCCACCGCGACGACGTGGAGCAGACCTGTGGCGGAACCCTTCTGCGCATGGCCTCACGCGGACTCCGCACCGCCATTCTTGACCTCACCCAGGGCGAAGCCGGAACCCGTGGCAGCGCCGAGGAGCGCGCCCGCGAAGCCGCTGAAGCCGCGCGCATTCTGGGCGTAGGTTGGCGTCAGGCCCTCGACCTGCCCGATGGAGCCGTCGAAAACACCCTCGAAAATCGCCTGAAAATTGTTCGCGTCCTGCGCCTCTTGCGTCCGCGCGTGGTCATTCTGCCCTACTGGCAGGCACGCCATCCGGACCATGCCGCCGTCGCCCAGCTTGGTTACGAAGCCTGCTTCCTCTCCGGCTTGGCCAAGGTTGAAGCTGAAACAGCACAGCATCGCCCCTTCAAGATCGTCTACGCCAGCCTCTACGCCGATGTGCGCCCCAGCTTCATCGTGGACATTACTCCATTCATGGACCAGCGCCATGCCGCGCTCATGGCCTACCACTCGCAGTACGCTAATCAGCCCGTCGGCAGCGCGCTCTTTGTCCCTGAAGAAGAGATTCGCGAGCGCACCTTCGCCGAGGCCCGCCACTACGGCCTGCTCGCCTGCGTCCGCTATGGCGAACCTTTCGTGCAGAAGGAAGTCGGTCTGGTTGGCGATCTGACCCTCCTGCCCGTGCAGTCAATCTAAAGCGTGGCCTAGCGCATAAACCACATCCGCCCGCCGACGGCCACCAGCGTCAGCGCGAAGACGCGTCGCAGCCATAGCTCTGGAATCTGTTGCGCGCCCACTGCTCCGAAGTAACCGCCCACCAGAAATCCCGCCGCCAACAGCAGCGCCACGCGCACGTCCGCGTTGCCCTTGCGGTAGTACTCCCAAAAGGCGAATGCGCCCACCGGCAGCAGCAGCGCGCCCAGCGAGGTGCCTTGCGCCTTGTGCTGACTCATTCCGGCGAGCCACACCAGCGCTGGAACAAACAGAATGCCTCCGCCGATGCCCACCACACCAGAAACCATTCCTACCAAAAGCCCCACCAGCAGCAGAATCCAGGTCACGCAAGCCTCCATTGGGCGCGGCTATGCTCAGAGGCCGCGCCTGCGCTTTCAGCGTAAATCATGGATCGGTAAAATTGCCTTGACGGAAGTTTACAGCGAATCGCAAAATGCGGCTTAGATAGTAGAAATCTGTCTTTGGGCTTGAATCGCCTGGAACCGGAAGACAAACCTCTTTGTTTACCGCGCAGTCAGCGCATTGGACCGGCCACTTCCCGGATAGCTGGCACTTTGATCGGGTGATTTTGTCACCATTCCTTGAATCTGGGTGCCCCAGGTCTCGCTTTTGAGACCTGGGAAACCACAAATCTACGCGGTCGAGGTACTAGAATCATCCCTGTATGCATTCAACAAACCCTCTCGCCAGCGCCGCTGAAGCCGTCCCCGCAATCACTCCTGGCGGTAGCCGCTTTCTTCGCGCCTGCCTGCGCCAGCCGGTGGATCGCACGCCCGTCTGGTTTCTCCGCCAGGCTGGCCGCTACATGCAGGAGTACCGCGACATCCGCAAACACCACACGCTCGTCGAAATCTGCAAGCAGCCGGAACTGGCTGCCGAAGTCACCATCACCGCCGCTGAAAAGCTCGGTGTGGACGCGGCCATCATCTTTGCCGACCTGCTTTTGCCGCTGGAGCCGATGGGTTTGGACTTCGAGTTCCAAGCTGGCGAAGGCCCGATCGTCCATCATCCCGTCCGCACCGCCGAAGATGTGCGCGCCCTCCGCACCGACCGCGCTGGGGATTTGATTTATGTCGCCCGCGCCATCGAGAAAGTCGCCGCGCACTTTGGCAACGACCTCGGTATCATCGGCTTCTGTGGCGCGCCCTACACGCTGGCCAGTTACATGATCGAAGGCGGCGGGAGCAAGAATTACATTCACACCAAGCAAATGATGTATTCCGACCCCACGGCGTGGCGGATGCTCTTGGACAAGATCATCGCAGTGCTGACGGAATATTGCCGCCAGCAGGTCGAAGCTGGAGCCGACGTCATCCAGATCTTCGACAGTTGGGTCGGTTCGCTTGGCTTGGCCGACTATCGTGAGTACGCCTTCGAGGCCTCTCAGCGCCTCGTCCGCGCCGTCCAGCAGATGGGTGTGCCGGTGATCTACTTCGGCGTCGAAACGGCGGGCCTGCTGACGCAGATGGTCGCGACCGGCGCAGACGTGATCGGCCTGGACTGGCGACAGCCGCTCGACGAGGGCTGGCGCGCCGTCGGCCACGGCCACGCAGTTCAAGGCAATCTTGACCCCATCACGCTCTTTGCGCCGCTGGAAGTTTTGGAGCAGCGCGTTCATGAAATTCTGCGCGCTGCGAATGGACGCCCCGGCCACATCTTCAACCTTGGTCACGGCATTGTGCCCAGTACGCCGGTTGAAAATGTGCAGGCTGTCGTGCGCATGGTAAAAGAATTCCGACTGGAGAAATGAGGTAAATGGAAATGCCGAGTTGGCTCGTGTCTAAAAAAGCGAACACTTTGTTTTTGTACTCATCTTGGCTGATTGTGTACACAGGGATATTCATGGCTTTCATGCTGACTCCATGGTTTCGACAAATTGAGGCATTGACTATGGGTAAACTGGTTTTGGAAATACTAGTAAGTCCAGCAGCACTCCTCGGTGCACCTGCTGTTTTGATCAACATCATTGGTATGGCGATCCACTGTTTAACTAACAATGATTTCTCAATCGGCACGAAAATACTTTGGTCTATCTTTGCTTTTTGCACCGCACCTTTTGGGGCTGCAATCTATTTTTTTACCGTATATAGGAAACAAATGAAGATATTCCTTGAGGCCTCAAATGGCTAAACAAGCCGTCCTCCTCCTCGCCCACGGCACCCCCGAGACCGTCGAGCAGATTCCCGCGTACTTGCGCAACGTCACCGGTGGTCGCCCGCTGCCGCAGGAAGTCATCGAAGAGATTCAGAGCCGCTACGCGCTCATCGGTCATAGCCCGCTCACCGAAATCACGCTCGAACAAGCCCGCCTCGTCGAAGCCGAGTTAGCCGCCAGCGGCACGCCCGTTCCCGTCTACGCGGCCATGCGCAACTGGCATCCAACTATCGCCGACGTGGTCAGCCAGATGCGCTCCGATGGCGTGGAAGAAGCAGCCGTCCTCTGCCTTGCGCCGCAGAACTCGCGCACCAGCGTGGGACTCTATCGCCGCGCCGTCGAAGGCTCTGGCTTGCGCATCGACTTCAGCGAAAGCTGGGCCGAGCATCCGCTACTGATCGAAGCCTTCGCCGAGCGCCTTCGCCCAGCCTGGAGTAAGCTCAGCGCGGAATGTGGCGTGCCGGTTCCTGTGCTCTTCACCGCACACAGCGTTCCGGTCCGCACCGTGCAAGCCTCTGAAAGAGATCCCTACGCTGAGCAGGCGCGACGCACGGCAGAACTGGTGGCAGCGCGCGTGCCGGAGATTTCGCCGCACTATTTCGCCTTCCAGAGTCAGGGGGCCAGCGGCGGGCCGTGGCTCGGCCCCACTGTCGAGCAGACTCTCGAAGCCATCGCCGCATCAGGCGCAAAGACGGTTCTGCTCCAGCCCATCGGCTTTCTCTGTGATCACGTGGAGATTCTTTACGACGTGGACATTTTTTTTCGCGATTTTACTCGCAAGCTTAATCTTCGCATGGAGCGAACAAAGTCGCTGAATGCCTCGCCTACTTTGGCCAAAGCCATTGCCGATCTGGCGCGCCAAGGCTTGGTGCGCCTCAACAACTGCCAGTGCATTTGACTGGATGAAAATGATCCATTTGAAAATGTAGCGCTGGCCTCCCGGCCGGCTGTAATGTGGGCCTCCTGGCCCACGTTTACTCATTCGATAGAATATCTTCGCCCAGTTACAAACCTACAGTTTTCAAGAGAGTCTTGGATTATGGGGCCCCGGATCCGGTGTCCCCACGGACTGGTTTTAGTACGTGGGGTGGAGGTCCAGATTCAGGCCTGAGAGCGATAACTATCGGGCGGTTAGCGGCCCAACTTCACTGTCACCGCTTCTCCGTTGTAAGTTACTGTCCGATCCGGGTTGCCCGTAACATCCACGCCGGTTCCGTGGCCCTTTCCGACCAACACCAGTTGAAAGTTCCGGCTCTTCAGCATTCCCGGAAAAACTCCTTTGCGCGCGTCGATGGTCAGCTCGCGCTTGGCGTCGTTCCAGTGGAAGGTGATCGTCGCATAAGCGCCCTTCTCGTAGTTATAGTTGTCGTTCTCATCCTCGTAGAGCGTGAAGCTTCCATCTGCGCCCGGATAAATGCGCAACTCGATTGGGTCGGCAGGTTTTTCCGTCGCGTACTGAAGCAGCGGACCCATCGGCACAATTGATCCAGCCTTGATTAGCAGAGGCATGGTCGAAACTGGCGCATCCATCACAATGCTCTTGCCGCCCGTCAATTTCTCGCCTGTCCAGAAATCAATCCACTCGGCTCCGGCAGGAAGATAGACAGTGCGCGTCTTCTCCCGATGTTCGACGATCTTCTCATCCGCATGAATGGCTGGTGTCTTCCAGAAAAGAATGGAGCGGAATGCGCCCAGCGAACTATTGGCGGTTTCGAATTTGAAATCATATTCCTTTCCGGCAACTAACTCGACAGGAACCGTCCATGACTCCATCGACTCGTAGTTATGTGCAATCTCCTTGCCATCCAGATAAACCCGCCGAGGCCCAAAGCTCTTCAGGTTGAAGCGATAAGTCCCACTCGCCGTCGGAGTCAGCTTGCCCTCCCAGCGAATCGAAAACTTGGGGTCTTTTATAAAATCCGGCCAGCCCGTATACCAGAACAAATTCACATCCGGTTCGTTGGCTTCATGGCACGGAGTCTTGAACTGATCGTCGCAGAAGTAAGTTGCGTCCAGTCCAGGCTTCCCGTCCTTCGTCTTGAAGTTCTCCGGCCCAACCAGCACGCCCAGTTCCGGTGGCCTGTGCTCCATATATTCGGTCACTGGCGCAACTAGAAACGCCGGGCCAAACATATATTGATCGTCAATCGAGTAAGTCTTGCGGTCGGCGGGAAAATCCATCGGCAGGCCGCGCATAATCGTATATTGATCGTGCGTCACCTTCCATCCAAGAGAGTAAATATACGGCAGCAGCCTGTAACGCAAGTTATCAAACTTTTCCAACACCGGAGTGTACTTGCCAAACTCCCAGATCTCGCGCGGCGTCTCCGAGCCATGCGAACGGAAGATAGGGGCGAATGCGCCGAATTGGAACATACGCGTATAAAACTCCTGATAGGCCGGATCTTTGCCGCCATTCATGAAAGTTCCGCCCTGGCAGCCAAGCGAGTAAGCGCCAATATCAAAGGTCCAGTATGGAATTCCGGCCATGCTGTGATTTACGCCAGCTGAAATCTGACTCTTGAAGACAGGCCAGTCCGCGCCTATATCTCCCGACCATGTGGTTGCCGCTGCCCGCTGCTGCCCAGCAAAGGTTGAGCGAGTCAGAATATAAACTCTCTTCTGGTCCGTCTCCTTGCGCTGATTGTTATAAACTGCCTCCGTGTCAAGAAGAGAGTAAGGGTTGAGATAGCGGGCAAATGTGCCGAGATGATTGTCTTTCTCGCGCTTCATCTCAAACTCTTCACCCTCCGGCGTCAGCGCATTCACAATATCCGGTTCGGTTGAATCCATCCACCAGCCATCGGCGCCTGTCGAGAAAAGTCCCTTGTTTAAATACTTCCAGTAAAGGTCCGTTGCGGCGGGGTTATAAACATCGAAATACTTGAATCCCGCCCAGCCAACCGTCGGAAACAGGAATCCATGCTGATCCATATCTTTATAAATTTCAGACTTAGGACCAAGCCCGGCCCAGATGGAAATCATCAGATGGAAGTGCTCCTTATGCAACTCGTCCACCATCTCCTTGGGGCGCGGATAGCGGGCTTCATCAAAGATCATTCCGCCCCAGTTATCGTTGTTGCCCCAATAATCCCAGTCCTGCACAATGTTATCGGCTGGGATCTTGCGCTTGCGGTATTCATTGGCAATGCCCAGCAGTTCATCGCGCGTGGCGTAATGCTCTCTGCTCTGCCAGTAACCATAGGCCCACTTGCCGTACAGCGGCGCGTCGCCGGTCAGCTTCCTGTATCCGGCAATCTCCTGATCGATGCTGGGACCATAGAAGAAGTAATAATCGATGTTATCGCCCACCTCTGACCAAAGCGAGGTCGCCTTGCCGCTGTCGTCAAAGATCGTCTTCGAGTAGTTATCCCATAGAATTCCATAACCGGCAGTAGAAACCAGCACGGGAGTTACATCCACCGTGTTCGCCTGCACCAGCTTCACGCTGTGCCCACGATAATTCATAATGCCGTCTTGAAATTGCCCCAGGCCATAAACGCCTTCGTCCGCGTTCAGCGTAAAGTTCTGCTGAAGGTTGAAAGCCTTTTCCTCACGAGGGTTAGTGGCTGGCGTAAAGATCGCCTTCCCCTGCTCCTGAAGAATCGTTTTACCATCCTTGTCGAAATATTGAATCGCCCCGTCGCTCTTGCTGATAATTACCTTGACAAGTCCATCGCTGAGAGTAACTCCAGCCGCGCTTTCTGCAACCTGAACGTCCAGGGATGGCAACTCTTTCTGAATCACGGTCAGGCTGAGCTTGTCGGCTTTGCCCGCAGTCGGCCACTTCACAATGCGGACGGTTCCCTCGGCGTAAAACTGCGCCTTCACATTCAGATCGCCAAGCGCAAGCTGCACGCCGTTCTGTATCTTCTGAATCTGCGGCGAGGGCGCGGAGTTAGTTTGGCAAAAAGCCGACATAACTCCCATGGATAACATCAAGCAACAGGCCGAAACACGCACAGCAAGCGCGATGGGCTTCATCTCTTGTACCTTTCAATCCAACCAATTATTGGGTGCCCCAGGTCTCGCATTTGAGACCTGGGAATCCTCGAACCAAGCTATCCCTTGGCAAACATCTGCTTCATGCCGCGCAGCGCCTGCCGGGTCCGCGCCTCATTCTCGATCAGCGAAAAGCGCACGTGCCCGTCTCCGTAATCGCCAAAGCCGATTCCCGGCGAAACCGCCGTCTTGGCTTCGGTCAGCAGCAACTTGGAAAACTCCAGCGACTTCAAATGGCGGAACTGCTCCGGAATTTGCGCCCAGACAAACATCGTCGCCTTGGGGCTAGCCACCGGCCAGCCGAGCTTGTTCAGCCCCTCCACCAGCACATCGCGGCGTTTGCGATAAGTTTCGCAAATCTGATGCACGCACTCCTGCGGGCCCTCCAGGGCGGCAATCGAGGCCACCTGAATCGGCGTAAACGTCCCGTAGTCGAAGTAACTCTTCAGCCGCGCCAGCGCCGACACCAGCACCGGGTTGCCCACCATGAAGCCCACGCGCCAGCCGGGCATATTGTAGCTTTTGCTCAGCGTGAAGAACTCCACTGCCACATCCTTGGCTCCCGGAACCTGCAGCACGCTGGGCGGCTTGTAGCCGTCAAAGGCAATGTCCGCGTAAGCCAGGTCGTGAATCAGATGGAAGCCGTACTCGCGCGCCAGCTCCACCAGCCGCGCCAAAAACGGCAGGTCGACACACTCGGTCGTCGGATTCGACGGAAAATTGACGATCAGCGCCTTGGGCCGCGGCACCATGCGCGGAATCAGATCCTCCAACTGCGCCAGAAACTGCTCGCGGTCGTGGATCGGCACGCTCACTACGTGCGCTCCGGCGATCACCGGGCCATATATGTGAATCGGGTAGCTGGGATTGGGCACCAGAACCGTGTCGCGCGAGTCGAGAATCGCCAGGCAGAGGTGCGCAATGCCCTCCTTGGAGCCGATGGTGACAATGGCTTCCGTCTCTGGGTCCAGATCGACGTCGTAGCGCGTTTTGTACCAGTTACAGATCGCCTTGCGCAGCCGCGGAATGCCGCGCGAGACCGAGTAGCGGTGGGTGACGGGCTTCATCAGCGACTCCACCAGCTTGTCCACGATGTGTTTGGGCGTGGCCCCGTCCGGGTTGCCCATGCCGAAGTCGATGATGTCCACGCCCCGGCGGCGGGCGCTGGCCTTCATCTCCCCGGTAATGTTGAAGACGTAAGGCGGCAGGCGTTGAATTCTCGAAAATTCTTCCATCGAACTAGTTTAAGGCAAAAGGGGCGGGATGTGCAGGGCCGAGAGTTGGATGGTTTTGTAGTCTTCCTCGACTAAACATACCATTTATGGAATATTTTGAGTGTAAATATGACCAAACAAAAATGCGACTACATCGTAAGCAGCGGAAATATCTTTGCTGATCTTGGCTTGCCCAACCAGGAAGAAGCGCTGGCTAAAGCCGAGCTTGCGCAGAAGATTATCGTACTGATTCGGAAGAGAGGGCTTACGCAGATTCAAGCCGTCAAAGTTCTTGGGGTAGACCAGCCCAAAGTCTCCGCGCTAACTCGTGGACAGCTTGCCGGATTCTCACTGGAACGGCTGATGCGCTTTCTGCTGCGGCTTGGGCAGGACATCAAAATAACCGTGCAAGAGAGTCACCACGCACGGTCCCAAGCGCGGGTTCTCGTGGTATAGAGAATTGTTGCCTCCTCATTTCCCAAAAGCGGGATCTGGGGCACCCGGCTACGGACAGTTTCTGCGTCCACCAAGTATCCTAGTCGGGAAGTATCGATAATTTCTGATCCCTGAGAAACGAAGTCCCTTATGATTCCGAGGCCATTCGACCAAGATCAAGCTGTTTTGTCATCAATTAGCGTTCAACCAAGGTGACGGTCAATGCCAATCTGGTATTGACAACCTGCTGTCCAAAATAGACCAGATCACATTCAAGACGAGTTGTACATTTCAGGTAGGTTATTTCTCTCCCACGCGAATTAATTCCGTGCGAGGCACTCATCTGGTGAAGTTCGTGTGCTCTGTACGAGCTGTTCGTCAAGATGAGTGCAGGGTGGAAGTAGCGAAGAGCTTTTAGTTTTTCTGTATTACTACCTGCAATCAATTCAGGTGGTTTCCCAGAAGGGGTGAGGTTGAAATTGTCTTTCTATTCATGAAACACAGAATGAATATGTGTGTTCGCGAGGTGGGGCGTCTTAGTGTTTCTTCAATCGTTGAAGAGTCAAGACAGTCCGAGTTGGATCAACGCCCGCAAGCAGTCTTTAAGTGTTTTCATCGAACTTAACTACGTATGGAGGAAATACGCATGCATTTCAGTTATTCGATATCAGTGAAGTACATTCTTGCCTTGGCACTTATTGGTATGGCTCCTATTGCCTTGGCAGCCCAGGATGCGACCAATCCGGCTGTAAAAACATACGCGAGTGGTATAGCGTCTAACGATGCTGCTTCCAAGTGGGACATTTTTGTTGGTTTCAGCTATCTGTCGCCTCGTGTCACATCTGACGGGTTTGATAACTTTGACGGTACGGCTATCAAGTACGGCGCTATTGGCAGCGTATCGCGCTACTTCAATAAGTATGCGGGTGTGCAGGTCGAGGGAGACTTTCATGACGACGACAACGAAGACCGTCCGAATTATGATTTCTCAGGAGGATCGGGGGGCTTGATCCTGCGCTATCCGACCGCCAATTTCACGCCATTTGTTCATGCTCTGGTTGGTGGTGAGAGAGCGGGTGGCTATTACTTCCCGGATCAGTGGGGCGTAGTGGCGACGGGTGGGGGCGGCTTGGATTACAATACTCCTTTATTCAACCATCATCTGGCAATTCGACTGTTTCAGGCAGATTACCAGTTCAACCGCCAGGATAATATTGCTGATTTCAATATGCTTCGCTTGAGCGCTGGTGTTGTATATCGCATCGGCTCCTTTGCACCGCCAGTGCCTGTGACCTTGGGCTGCTCTGCCAGCCCTGAGTCAATTTATCCCGGCGACCCAGTTACAGTAACAGCAAACGCAGGCAACCTGAACCCGAAGCTGCATACGGTGTACGCCTGGTCGGGAGATGGTGTGACGGGTGATGGAGCAACAGCGACGGTAGCGACTGCAACGCTTGCACCCGGCATCCACACAGTTAATGGCAAGGTAAGTGAAGGCAAGGGCGAAAGAATCGGCCTCAAGTCCGGCGAAACTGCGAATTGCTCAACCAGCTTTACGGTAAAAGCGTTTGAGCCTCCGACGATTAGTTGCTCTGCCAGCCCAAACACCATTCAACCAAATGAGAGCAGCACGGTAACGGCCAGCGGTGTTAGTCCGCAGAACCGCCCACTCACCTATAGCTACTCGGCGCAGTCTGGGTCCGTCAGCGGCAACGGTACTACAGCAACATTTTCCTCAGTAGGCGCTCCGTCAGGTCCTGTAGGGATTACTTGCAACATTACCGACGACAAGGGCAACTCCACTGCGGCTGTCGCCACCGTCACAATTGCTCCAGTGCGTGTGGAGGCATCCCCTGAGCAGATAAGGCTGGAAGCTCGTCTAGCATTGCATAGCGTGTTCTTTGCTACCGCACAGCCGAGGGAAACTCGACCTGAGGGTGGCTTGGTCGATAGCCAGCAACTAACTCTGAAAACTCTTGCAGCGGATTTCAAGGCCTATCTGGCATTAAAACCGGAAGCCCATCTCATCCTCACCGGCCATGCAGATGTGCGTGGAACGCAAGAGTACAATCAGGCACTTACTGAACGTCGCGTAAATCGAGCGAAGCAATTACTGGTTGAACAGGGCATTGCTGAAAACGATATCGAGACACGAGCGGTAGGAGTAGAACAGGAACTCAGTCAAGATCAGGTCAAGGATCTCATTCAGAACAATCCTGAACTGACTGACATCGAACGTCAAAAGGTTCTGGGAGATTTGACGAAGATTGTTTTAGCTCAGAATCGCCGTGTTGATATTACGCTTTCCACAACGGGACAACAATCCGTGAAGCTGTATCCATTCAATGCCCAGGATGCAATGACTCTTTTGGACGAAAAGGCTACGGATACCAAGAAGCACGCACATACCAGCACGAAGCACGTTCATGCCAAGAAGTAGTCACCTCAACAGGCAAAGCAGACGATTCAGTCTGCTTTGGGCAGGTGGCTCAGTCATAAAATATCCAAGAACCGGGGTGCCCCATTCATCCACAGTCTTATCGTGGATGAGTGGGAGACCACGAACCTCACCCCGCCGTCTTTTTCTGATCCCTGATCCCTTATTCCTGACGAGAGCTAACGTTCGTAAACCTCTCGGCGATGACCGATTTGCAAAGCAAGGATGATGAGTTTCTCGTCTTGAATGTCGCAGATGATTCGCCAGTCACCCACGCGGTATTTCCAGAACTCGCCGAGTCTTGAGCCGCGCAGTGCCTCGCCGATACTGCGAGGATCTTCGAGCTTGGCAACGCGTTCATGGAGAAATTTCTCGATGCGTCTGGCTATTTGAGAATCCAGCTTGTCGAGTTGCCGATCGGCAAGCGGAGAAACTTCAATCTTCCAAGTTGCCATGTCGTCTCATCACTTCCTCAAGAGGGATGGTATGGCTGCGACCTTCGCGGATGGCCAGCAACTGCTCTTCTGCAATGCGAATGTCCTCAATCTCCAATTCGCGTTCGATCTTCTCCTGAACGGCTTCGAGCAGCCAGCTATGACGCTTGGGCCGCCCAAGACGGCGGGCTACAAGGGCATCGATGGTTTTCAGTTCTTCGGGTCGGAGCCGAACATTGACGGCGATTTCCTTGCGCTCCTGCTTGTTCTTGGAAGAACTTGCACCCACACGGGCGAACTTTTCTGCTTTGGCGGTGCTGCCTTTTAGGGATGCGCTTACTGTCGCCATTTCCTAGTACCTCCTACAGTTTCATACAGAATTATATTAAATATACTCGTGTCACCGTTCAAAGTCACGGTCTTTCTGGGCGGTGAGCAGGTGGCTCGGTCATGAAATAACCAAGAATCGCTGTGCCCATTCATCCATCATGAAAAACGCAGATCCTTCGACTGCGCTCAGGACGGATGAGTGGGAGACCAAGATCCCTTACCCGCCCGGTTAAACTGGAAGAGGGCCTGCGCCGCTCACCGCGCACCCTAAAAGAGGTTACGATGCTTCTCAGTTTGATCGCTTCCGCTCTATTTCACGCTTCTCCGGTTGAAATGATCCAGCGGGTTGTTTGGACGCTGACCTTTGCCGCGCAACTGGTTTTGCTGGTGGTCATCCTTGGCCGCGGGCGCGCGCCGCGTTATCCATGGTTCACAGCCGTCATTGCGTTGAATGCGCTACGCCTGATGGTCGAGGTGCTGCTCGCCGGTCGCGTGGCGATGATCCCCTTCAGCGCGACCGTCCTGACGTTGGCCGATCTGTCGGTGCTCGCGAGCCTGCTAGTGCTGGTGGAGCTGGCGCGGCGGGCCTTTGTTGGACTGCATCGCCCGCTGTGGATCGTCAACTCCGCCGGACTGGCGATCATCGCCATTGGAATCCTAGCGGTTTGGGGTCCATGGCCGGTGTGGAAGAATCTGGCCGTGGGCACGCTACTCGGCAATCTGCGCCTGATGCAGCTCGTCATGCAGAAGGGCGAACTGCTGGTGGCTTTGCTGACGGTGGGCCTGGGTGCGCTGGTGGTGGTTTTTGGCCGCAAGTTCAAGGCTGGCTGGCGCAGCCACACCTTCACGATTGTGCTTGGCTTGGCCGTCGTTTCCGCCGTTTCACTGGCGTTTCAAGGCGGTTTGCAGATTGCCGTCTTGACGCAACACATACAAACCCGCGCCGAATTTGAAAGCACAAAAATAATCTTGTCGAGTGCGCAGCAGATTGTTTATCTGGCCGCTCTGATCTGGTGGATCAGTTGGCTATGGCTGGACGAGCCGGGAGCGCCGGAGCAGGCCGCCTCCGCGCCAAGTCAGGAGCCGCCGCAGGCCGAGTAGCTCTCGCCCGTTTGTTGCGCAATCTTTGGGTGCCCCATCCATTCGCTTTTTTCTTGCGAATGGGTGGGAATTCACAAAACCATGAAGTGCAAAATTACATGGTCAGAGGCCAAGGCGCAGCGCAAACCGCCCCGCCGTGCAATTTCCATGCCTCAGCCGCCTCCGCCCTAGTAGAATCTAGCTGAAACCTGCCCATTCCGGCTCTGGAGGCACTTTGCTTTACTGGCTGCTTTACGAAAAGCTCTTTCCGTTCTTTCACCCTTTTCGCGTCTTCCGCTATCTGACCTTCCGCACCGCCTTTGCCTCGGGCACGGCGCTGCTGATTGCGCTCTTTATCGGCCCGTGGGTGATCCAGAAGCTGCGCGAGTTCCAGATCGGCCAGTACGTCCGCGACGACGGCCCGCAATCGCACTTGAAGAAGACCGGCACACCAACGATGGGCGGGGTTTTGATCGCCATCGCCATTCTTCTGCCCACAGTATTATGGAGCGACCCGGCCAATCCCTTCGTCTGGATCGTGGTCTTTTCCACGCTGGCCTTTGGGGCCATCGGTTTTGCGGACGACTACATCAAAGTCGTCCAGAAGCGCAGCCTAGGCCTCACCGCGCGCGCCAAGCTGCTCTATCAGGGCCTAGCAGGAGCTGGCGTTGCCGGGGTGCTGGTCATGTTGGTGCAGTTCAAGCTCTTCTCCACGCAACTGACTGTGCCCTTCATCAAAAGCTGGCGGCCTGACCTGCAATGGCACTGGCTGGGTGGAATTCCGCACCTCGGCTTTCTGGCTTTTCTGCCCTTTGTCGTCTGGGTCATCCTGATTCTGGTCGGCTCCACCAACGCCGTCAACCTGACCGACGGCCTGGACGGCCTCGCCATCGGCTGCACCATCGTCGCCGCCGGCGCGCTAACCGTGCTCACCTACGTCAGCGGCCACGTCGTCTTTGCCGACTACCTGGAACTCCAGCGCATGCCGGGGGTCAGTGAACTGACCGTCTTCTGCGGTTCTATGGTCGGCGCGTCGATCGGCTTTCTCTGGTACAACGCCCACCCGGCGGAAATCTTCATGGGCGACGTGGGTTCGCTGGCGCTCGGCGGGGCCATCGCCACGGTGGCCATCATCATTCGCCAAGAGCTGCTGCTGCCCTTTATCGGCGGCGTCTTTGTGCTGGAGGCGCTTTCGGTGATCCTGCAAGTGGGCAGCTACAAACTGCGCAACAAGAAGCGCATCTTCAAGATGGCCCCCCTGCACCACCACTTCGAGCAGCTTGGCTGGCAGGAGTCCAAAGTCATCGCCCGCTTCTGGATCGGCGCGCTGGTGTTTGCATTGTTTGCACTCACCACGCTGAAACTTCGCTGAAACCTGCTACAAACGGCGCACAATGAGTTAAGGAATTATTGCGTGAGCTGTTGTTTTGAAAGGGCACGGCTTCAGCCGTGCCGCAACAGGACTCCAAAACAGTTTCGGCTTTAGCCACCGAGGGAATGTAATGATTAAAAGAAACATCCCTCAGGGGCTAAAGCTCAATCTTTATTTGATTGAAATCTTTCGGCACGACTGAAGTCGTGCCCTTTCAAAGCAGATTTTGAGGTAGTTCGTATGCTGGATCTGAAAAACAAAAAAGTTCTCGTCGTCGGCCTGGGTAAATCCGGCTTGGCCGCGGCCCTCTTTCTCCGCCGCCGTGGCGCGCTGGTTACCGTCTCGGACGTTCGCAGCGCCGAGCAACTGGCCAAGGAGATTCCCGCGCTCATCGAAGCCGGCATCATGGTCGAGGCCGGCGGCCACGGCCTGCTCACCTTCCGCCGTCAGGATCTGATCGTGGTCAGCCCCGGCGTGCCGCTGGATACGCCAGAACTTGTGCAAGCCAAGAACTTCGGCCTGCCTGTGATCGGCGAGCTGGAGCTGGCCGCGCGCTTCCTCAAAGGCAAAACGCTGGCCGTCACCGGCTCCAACGGCAAGACCACCACCACCACGCTGCTGGGAGAAATCCTCTCGGCTGCTGGGCTGCCCACGCTTGTCGGCGGCAACATCGGCCTGCCGGTCGTCGAGTTGATCGACCCCAGCACCGACGACAGTTGGTCGGTTCTGGAGGTCTCCAGCTTCCAGCTTGAAACCACCGTCGAGTTCCACCCCAAGATCGCCGTCATCCTCAACATCACGCCCGATCACCTGGACCGTCACGGCAGCTTTGAGAACTATATCCGCGCCAAGGAGCGCATCTTTGCCGCGCAGACCGCCGACGACTTCCTGGTGCTGAACGCCGACAATGACCGCGCCGCGCAATCGGCCGTCCGTTCGACCGCCCGCGTCTATCTCTTCTCGGTGGAGCACATGGTGGCCCAGGGCGCGTGGCTGGACTGCGGCGAGGTTGTCTATCGCGCCACCCCGGATGCCGAGACCGAGTGGATTTTGCCGCTGAGCGGAATCACGCTTAAAGGCACGCATAATATCGAGAATGTGCTGGCAGCGGTGGTCGCCGCGCGGCTGGCTGGCGTTCCGGCCGAGGTCATCCGCCACGCCGTCGAGAGCTTCCAGGCTGTCGAGCATCGCTTGGAATTCGTCGCCACACGCGACGGCGTCCAGTATTACAACGACTCCAAGGCCACCAACGTGGACGCCACTGCCAAGGCCGTCGCTGCCTTCAGTGGCGGCATTCATCTGATCCTGGGCGGCAAGGACAAAGGCTCCGACTACACAGAACTCTCCAACCTGCTGCGAGAGCGCGTGACGGCTGTCTACACCATCGGCGCGGCGGCGGCCAAGATCGAATCGCACCTGCGCGGCGTGGTTTCGCTGCACTCCTGCTTGACGCTGGACAAGGCCATCAACGCCGCCGCCGATGCCGCGCGCCCCGGCGATGTGGTGCTGCTCGCCCCCGCCTGCGCCAGCTTCGATCAATTTGAAAACTACGAGCAGCGAGGACGCGTCTTCAAGCAGTTGGTCAAGGAGTTGAGAGACTAGGAATGTAGCGCCGACCTCCTGGTCGGCTGTAGCGCGGACGTCCTCGTCCGCGCCTGTTCAGGGATTGAGGAACTGACTAACATGGCAATGCGCGCTGGCGTCGATAAATGGCTCTTCTTCACCACCGTCCTATTGGTCGTCGCTGGCCTGGCGATGGTCTTTTCTGCTTCAGCCGTTATCGCCCAAGAGAACCATCACTTCTTCTTCACTATGGCCGGCAAACAGGTCTGCTGGGCCGCCCTTGGCCTCGCGGCCATGCTGCTTCTCTCTTTCATCGACTACAACCTCTATAAGTCGCCGGTCTTCGTGTATGCGGCGCTGGCGATCACCACTTTTTTGCTGGTGGTGGCTTTGGCCATGCCGACCATGAAAAACACACACCGCTGGATTCGCATCGGCGGCTTTTTCACCTTCGAGCCTGCGGAGATCGCCAAACCCGTCCTCGTGCTCTTCCTCGCCTGGTTCCTCTCCAAGCACCTGGATACGATGCATGAGGGCAAAAAGACTCTGCTCCGCGCCGCGCTGATCCCGCTCGTTTTTTGCGGCATCATTGTCCTCCAGCGCGATTTGGGCACCGCGCTCGTGCTGGCTGGCGTCACCGGACTCATGCTCTTTCTGGCCGGAATGCCCTGGAAGTATCTCCTTATCGGAGGCGGCGCAGTGCTGGCGGTGCTTGTGCCTTTGCTTATCTTCGTTCCCTTCCGCATGGCGCGCATGGTGGTCTTTCTCCATCCCAACTGCGACGTCCGAGTCACCAGCGGCCCCGCCTACCACGTCTGCCAATCGCTGATCGCCGTCGGCGCGGGCGGCATCACCGGCCACGGCTTCATGAATGGCCAGCAGAAGCTCTTCTTCCTCCCCGAAGCCTCCACCGACTTCATCTTCGCCAACATCGCCGAAGAGATGGGCCTGATCGGTTCGCTCATCATCCTGGCGCTCTTTGTCACTTTCGCCGTCCGCGGCCTCCGCACCGCCTTCCGCTCCCTCGACCCCTTCGCGCGGCTTGCCGCCTTCGGCATTACGATGACCATCCTCTTGCAAGCCTTCTTCAATATCAGCGTCGTCCTCTCCCTCCTGCCCACCAAAGGCATTCCGCTTCCATTAATCTCCTCCGGCGGAACGTCTGTGTTTTTCACCCTGGCCAGCATCGGCGTGCTGCTGAACATTTCCCGTAAAGCGGACTAATTAAAGCCCAGAAAATGTGAATGCCGCCCGAAGGCGGCATTCGATTACCCGGAGCACATATCGACGGAGCGACAGGGGTTCATCCGGGTACACTGGGGTAGTATAGCATTATTCGGCATCAAGGACGTTTGATGACCACATTCGATTACACCACCACAAACCTCGCTGAGCTGGAACTCGGGCTTTCCTCTGACCGGCTGCAACCCTATCGGAAGAGTGTGGACGGCGACAGCGAACGCGCCATACGGCTTTACGAGCAGAATACCTTGCTGGCCGAGTCTCTCTACGGCATCCTGCAAGGGCTGGAGATTGCACTGCGCAACTCGATTCACGCTCAACTGAGTGTGGGTTTCAGCAGGCCGGATTGGTGGAATGCCTTTCACCTCCAACCAGAGCAGGCGATGATGCTGCGTTCAGCCGAGGAATCGCTCCAGCGTGTGGGCAAGCCGCTCGAAGCCTGCCGGATTGTTGCTGAACTCTCCTTCGGATTCTGGACCGGCCTCACCGGACCCCGGTACAGTGACCTCTGGAGAAATCACCTGGTCAAGATATTCCCGCGCCGCCCTGTTCAACGTGCCGATGTGCAACTACGGCTCAACAGCATCCGCAAGCTCCGCAACCGGATCGCCCACCATGAGCCAATCCTGGGCCGCCCGCTGCAAAAGGACGTCAATCAGATCTTCGATGCGCTCTCCTGGATCAGCCCGGTAACCGCACGCTGGGTGCGCAGCAATAACTCCTTCGAGGAGCGGTTTGCTCGCTATCGGATGATCTTTCCCAGCGTCGCTGGCACAAAGTCTTGACTTGTTTGGATGTTTGCGGTTTCTGCAATTATTATTAACCGGAGCAATAAGGCGATGTTTTGAGATGGCACGACTTCAGTCGTGCCGCAAGACGGATAATAAGGAATAGGGCTTTAGCCCCTGCGGGATGTTTTTTGGTAATGCTTATTCAATCCAAGCGGCGAGCAAACTGAAGGAGGCGAGATGGACCTTGATTTACATCATTGGAGTGGCTGGTTGTTTCTAGTACTTATTATAGCTATCTATACATTCATAGTATTCTTTGTCCCTATCAACAGAAAAAACGCCCCGTACTTTTCTGGGAAATTGCAAGGATATTACTCTTCCATTGCTATGATCCACGCGAGATTTTTATTGTTTCTTCTTCTATTTGTACTGTGTGCATTCAGCGTCGAGCCTTTCCTTCCGCATTGGATGACGGAAGAAGTAATTTCTGGACGAAGAGGAAAAAGTTCCGTAGCAGATATATTGTTTGTTGTTTCTCTTGCGGCATTTCTACTTGTCGAACGTTTCGTTATATCTTTGAAGATTGAGACAAAAGATTCTGACTTAGAGAACAAACTGTTATGAAAGGCAGAGAATTGTCCCAACTACGCGTACTTATCGCTGGCGGAGGAACCGGCGGGCACATCATCCCGGCGCTGGCCGTGGCGCGGGAACTCGTCGCCCGTCACGACGCTGAAATCCTCTTCGTCGGCACGGCGCGGGGCATGGAGTCGCGGCTGGTTCCCGAAGCTGGCTTTAACCTGAAACTGGTCGAAGTCGGCCAGCTCAAGAACGTCTCGCTGGTCACGCGCCTGCGCACGCTCATGGACCTGCCGCGCTCCATCTTCACCTGCCGCCGCCTGATCCGCGACTTCCGGCCCAACGTCGTCCTCGGCGTGGGCGGCTACGCCTCAGGCCCGGCGATGGCAGCGGCCTTGCAACTCAAAATCCCCGCCATGGCCTTCGAGCCGAACGCCATGCCCGGCCTCGCCAATCGCCTCGTCGGCCAGCGCGTGCAGGCCGCTGCCGTTAACTTCGCCGCCGCCAAAAAGTTCTTCCGCAACGCCGAGGTCACAGGCATTCCCGTCCGGCAGGAGTTTTTCTCGCTCACGCCGCCCGCCGCCGCCGCGCCGCACCTGCTCATCTTCGGCGGATCGCAGGGTGCACGCCTCTTCAATCTCAATCTGCCGAAGATCTTGCCTGGACTGTTGCACGCAGTGCCAGGACTGACCGTTCTCCACCAGAGCGGCGCGCGCCTCTTTGAAGCCACGCAAGCCGCCTACGCCGCCACCGGCGCGGACCCAGAGCGCTGGGATGTGCAGGCATTCATTGACGATATGCCGTGCCACTTTGCCCAGGCGACGCTGGTGATGGCGCGCAGCGGTGCTTCCACGGTGGCCGAGCTAGCCGCCGCTGGAAAGCCTGCCCTGCTGGTTCCCTTTGCCGCCGCCGCCGACAATCATCAACTCCGCAATGCCGAGGAGATGGTCAAGGCTGGCGCGGCGCTGCTGCTGGATGAATCCGAACTCGACGTGCCCGGCATGCTGTTGGCCGCGTTGACCGGCTTGCTCGGCAATCCAGAGCGTCTGGCCGCAATGTCCGCCGCCGCACGCACCCAGGCTCATCCCGACGCCGCCGAGCGGATCGCTGACCGTCTGGCGGAATTGGCGCAGTGAAGGTTTTTCGTTCTCAGGTCCTAAAAACGGGAGTTGGAGCACCCAAAGTTCATTCTTCGTGGGTCGGTGAAACCGGTAAGGGATCTGCTCCGCAGTCCATTTCCGGCCTTGATTGCGCCGCCCCGCTCGACTTGAAGCGCCCGCGGCAACTATCCTGTACTGTTGCGGGCATATTTTTCTGCCCATCTGATCGATAGGAAAAAATCATGAGCACAGAGACCATTGCCGTACATCTGCCCGACGGGGCTATTCGCGAAGTGTCCTCCGGGACCACGCCGCTGGAGATTGCCAACTCGATTTCGCCGCGTCTGGCGGCGGTTTGCGTGGCCGCGCGGCTGAAGCCGTTGTCCGTGCCACAGCCCGATGAGATTAACTGCTGCGGTGGGCATCAGGCCGAAGAGCAGCCGGAAGAGGCGGCGATGTATTCGGTTGTTGACGCTGCCGCCGAGCGCATCGTCGATCTGACCACGCCGCTGACCGCCTCAACGCGGCTGGAACTGATCCGCGAACAGGACCCCGAAGCGCTGAAGGTGCTGCGCCACTCGGCTGCGCACGTGTTGGCGACGGCTGTGCTGGAGCTGTTTCCGGAGACCAAGTTGGGCCACGGCCCGGCGACCGATAACGGATTCTTCTACGATTTTCATCGCGAAAATCCCTTCACGCCGGAGGATTTGGCGCTGATTCAGGCCAAGATTGCCGAAGTGGTCGCGCGCAACGAGCCTTTCACGCACGAATTTGAGCCGAGAGAGAAGGCGCTGGAAGGCTTCGAGCGCGACGGCGACTTCATGAAGGCGCACTTCGTGACCAAGTTCACTGTTCCCGGCGACGAGGTCAGCTTCTATCGCAACGGCAGCTTTGTGGACTTCTGTCGCGGGCCGCACCTGCCCTCGACCGGCCGCGTCAAGGCCATCAAAGTGACCGGCTTGGCTGGCGCTTATTGGCTGGGCGATGAAAAGAATCCGCAGTTGCAGCGCGTTTACGGCACGGCCTTCTTTTCGCAGAAGGAGATGGACGCTCACTTTGCCCGCCTAGAAGAGGCGGCCAAGCGCGACCATCGCCTGCTGGGCAAGCAACTGGACCTCTTCAGCATTCAAGAGTTGGCTGGCGCGGGGTTGATCTTCTGGCATCCCAAGGGCGCCATTATCCGCAAAGTGATGGAAGACTGGATGCGCGACGAGTGCCTGCGCCGCGGCTATTCGCTGGTCTTTACGCCGCACGTGATGCGCCGCGAGTTATGGAAGGTCAGCGGCCATGAGGGTTTTTACTCCAACAATATGTATACGCCGATGGAACTGGACGACGCCGAGTACCGGCTGAAGCCGATGAACTGTCCCGGCCATATTTTAATTTATAAAAACTCGCCGCGCAGTTATCGCGACTTACCCGTACGCCTGGCCGAGTTAGGCAATGTCTACCGCTATGAGCGCTCCGGAACCATGCACGGATTGCTGCGCGTGCGCGGCTTTACGCAGGATGACGCGCATATCTTCTGCACCCCCGGCCAGATCGAGGATGAGGTTGTCGCCTGCATTGACTTTGCCGAGGCCGTGCTGACCACCTTTGGCTTCAAGGAGTTCAAGGTCGAGTTATCCACCTGGGACCCCAGCGACCGCGCGCATTATGCAGGCTCGGACGATAACTGGGCGCTGGCCATCAATGGCCTGAAGCACGCGCTGGACCGCAAGGGAATCACTTACAAAATTATCTCCGGCGAAGCCGCCTTCTACGGTCCAAAAATTGACGTGAAGTTAGTCGATGTGCTGGGTCGCCTCTGGCAGTTATCGACGGTGCAATTTGACTTTAACCTTCCCGCGCGCTTCGAACTGGAGTATGTGGGCGAGGACGGCGAACGCCATCAACCAGTGATGGTGCATCGCGCGCTCTTCGGCTCCGTCGAGCGCTTCTTCGGCGTGCTGATCGAGCATTATGGCGGTGCCTTCCCGCTGTGGCTTGCGCCCGTTCAAGTCGGCCTGGTGCCCATCAGCGAACGGCACCACGAGTACGCGCGCAAGGTCGAGGCCGAACTCAAAGCCGCTGGTCTCCGCGTCGAAGTGGATGTTCGCAACGAGAAGATGAACGGCAAAATTCGCGACTTCGCCAACCAGAAGACGCCGTACATTCTCGTCTTCGGCGACAAGGAGCAGGAGGCCCACGCAGTCAGCGTCCGCACCCGCGCCAAAGGCGATCAGGGTTCCATGCCGCTCACTGACTTCATCGCCAAAGCCAAGGCGCTGGTGGCCAGCCAGTCGATGGAACTGTAGTTCTCTATCCACCTCATTTCGGGGGCAGTTTTTTGCGGTTTCAAGTCCCGGATACGTGACGGTCGGTGATCAGTAATATGAATTGCGCGTCAAAAGGTAATAATCTTATTGACGGGAGGGGGGGACTTTCGTGCTAGATCATTAGCATAAGGAGGCATTTATGCCAAATCGTAGTTTCATCTTGACCGGAGGGACAGAAGCAATGGCAGGCGTTGCGGCAACTGCGATCAATCGCTCAAATTCAGATAATATTGACATGACAAACTATCCAGGTAATCCATGGATGAATCTGGCTACAAAGGATCAAAGTCCAGGCATCTGGGTTGTGAACAAGCAGGGATCAGGAGCCCTCAAGTCATCCTTCAATTCCAAGCTTATTCCTATTCTAAACGGCGCTCCTCAGACTCAGGATTGCAACGGCCTCATGTATTCATGGGCTATGGCAATAGCATCTTTAAATCGCTACACGAATGGTTCGACAGCGTTGGGTAATCCTCAAACCGCCAATCCCACCAATTTATTTACTGGAACCCTGTTTTTCAACACAAATGGAAGCACTCCAAGCGTCTTGTCGTCTCGACAGGCATCCTTGCAAAGGCTAGGCATAGCGAATGCTCCGGGTTATCCATCGGGCGTTTTCACTTGGTATTTCTGGACTATCACAGATGCCACAACCTATCCTGGGGTTGGGTTCCGAGCACCGCTTATTTAGCGAGGGACGCGCAGGCACAAGTCGACATAACACTGTATATTCAGAAAAATTTACATCATTCAACCATCGTTCTGGAGTTCATCCTATGCAAACATTTCGAGTTGGTGTGTTATCAGCCTTCGTCTTGAGCATCGCTTTTTGTCTTCAGCCATGCTTCGCTCAAACATCTATCCAGCAGACCGCAAGCAATTTGCAAAGTGTTCCACCGAGTCTGAATGGCGCTATCTTTCCTCTGCTCAAAATTGCCGAATGCGATCGCCAAGGACTTATCTATCAGTCGTCTGACTTTAGTGTCAGTATTCATGGTGCGACTCTGGAAATTCAGGACCATGATCTTACCGGCAACGCTTGGGAAGCTCAAACAACGTTCAATGGACCGGGGTGCGAGATCTTTCAAGCTGATCTGGATGTGAATGGAAAGCCGGACTTGATCATCCGGACTCCGGGAATTGGCAGCAGGGGTTTGTATGATACACATCTGACCATTTTGCTTTTCGATGACGCAGGTAAGCCCATTCCATGGAGCGCCACCGGTAACTTTAGTTTAGCTGGTAATGGGGTCAAGGAGATTACCCGGTCATCCAGCGGCAGAGCCATAATTCTGCATAGCTATCTTGTTGGTCATCCGGCATGGGATGGTGTTTCGTCCATATCAAAAATCTATCAATTTGTAGACGCCAAAGTGAGTTCGATCGAGGGAACTCACTCCGGGATTGAGTTTCCAAGAATCTCTGGAGCAAGAGAGACCGATTCAGCGTTTCGGAAAACTGTCAGCCTTATGAGCCTCTTGACAACAAATAGTAGCGAGAAGGCTTCCCTGGTGGCTCAGAATTCTAGCCCGCGTTTTGTCCGCTTTGGCGCTGCCACTCCGGTGATGGCAAAGGCTCAGAGCAATGCTCCGCTGACTGCTGAACAGGGCGCCAACCTTACGATAGACACGGAGTCACTAAACGCCGGAGCGGAACATATCATCCTTTCCGACGGATCAAAGCTCGAACTCCCCACCATTTTGGTCATCGATTCAGTCAATGGAAATCGTAAGATCATTTTCTCTCCTGATAGCGGGGATCTTACCCTTCTCGGTAGAGGATCGTACAGCATCCAGCAAGTGGGAA